>MDTG01043927.1_pt1 | contig 24941 bp, 23 predicted proteins | sample 811421 | NCBI WGS metagenome assembly MDTG01 (sample SAMN05326645, study PRJNA326480) | marine metagenome | isolation source: seawater | place: Pacific Ocean: South East | collected 2011 | reverse complement strand
TTACAAAGAAATGCTCCACATTTGATGAAGTTTACTTTTGTTAACTTATCACTTTCAATTGTTTTAGTGGTCCAAAAACCACTGCTATCCTTTTTAACTTGGGGTTTGTGGGTCAATAAGTACCTAGTCCAATGAACCATCTTTTCACCAACTCCCTTCTCTTTGTATAGTGAGTTAGACAAAGTTTTTGACTCAATAATAATTATGTTATCGTCCTCAATATCATGATAAATGTGGTCTGGTCTCTTATTTGTTTCCTGATCCGGTGTCCGAGAAAGGGTTAAGTAACCAATTTCAGAATTAGATACTTTATTATGAAAACTTACACCTGACCAATCGCCTCCTGGAGGATTGCAAAAAACGGAAACAAACCAGCGTCTCTCTTGCACATAAGATGAACTGCCGTATCAATATCATTTTCATTAGGCAAAGGTAAAAACTCACTATCGAGTATCTTAAAGGATAGATTGATACTTTATCTTGTCCACGAAAACCTTTGATTGTGGTAGTTTTCGAAAAATGTTGCGATGTACAGATTACGAAATTTGAACTTTGTAATGCTGATCCCTATAACCCATTTTTTTCAGCAACTTTCATGACATTAGCGCGAAGTTCATTTTCGGTAGTTGCTGTGGCAGGTCCAAAGATAAGGGCGATAATTGTGTCGCTGGGATCGCTAAACGAGTCGACAAGGGGCATTAAACCACGATCTGGTCTTGCGTCATCACCTCGAGGTTTAAATCCTGCAAATGCTGCAAAATAAATATTAGATTGTAAGTCACTGTTTTGTTATTCTATTTTGCCTTGAGTTATTTGATTTAAAGAATTCAAAAATACTTGTTCAAAACAACTTTTGTTTTTTTTCTTTTGTATGTATTTTTCTATAATTAAGTTTTGATGTTCTAAAAGTTTTTTTTCGACTGTCGGATCATCCATTAAATTTTGAATTAAGTAATCTTCTAGGATTTTGGTTCCTAGCAGTTTTCCAAAATCTTTAGATAGGCTTGAAGGGCAACCTGGTTTTTCAACCAGTAGATTTATAAATTTACCGTTTCCAGGTTTTCTATTTTCAGTACTAGCAGCATAGTTGACTATTGGGTTGGGATACCTGATGGAAATTTCCTTTCTGTCTTCACCTAGTTCAGTACCTCCAAGTTCAGAAATGAAAAAATAATCCGTTTGGTTTTCAGACAATTGTTTTCCTCGAGCGTACCTTTGCCAGGATTGATTACCAGCAGGCAGTGCTTAACAAAATTCAATTGCAAATAATTTGTTTTTTCCAGCGGATCTAAGTTCTACCATAACATCTGGGTTTTCGGAAATAAATAGAGATTTATTTACCTCACTTTGCCAGTAATTATCTCCCCACCTTCCGAAACCGACAAGTGCAGTAAAACTTACGTTTGCTGCTTCATGCACCAAAACTAAAGGGAGATTTTTTTTAAAATTAAAACTGGAAGTTTTTAAACCGAGGGCGAAACAGGCAATATCAAAAAATCGTTCAAACTCTATTATATTGTCTGCAAGTACAGTGAATTGCATCTGCTTTAATGATGTCATGTTGTCGAACAAAATATTTTTAAAAGTGATATCAGGACTGTTTGTATTTTTCAAAAAAATTTAACTTTTATTTAGGAGCTGAAAATATAATAATGGCTTTAAGTCGCTACGGATGAATTACACCAAAAAACTTTCTTTCAAATTCAAAAACTTTGTAATTATAGTCATACTCCATCACCAAATCCTTAAAATGGAAGTTGTCTTGTATATCATCAAAAATAATGATCGAATCGTCCGCTAATTTTTCTTTAACGACCTCGAATGCATACTCTCTTCCCTTGTATGATTTATCACTATCAAAATGGAATAGTTCAATTTTCTGAACCATACTTACAATTTTCGGGAGCCCCTGCCTGTCGCCCTTAGTGTCTAAGTACCAATTTTTTCGAAATTTATCTTCAACTAAAATTCCGATTGCTTCAGCAGCACCAGGCCGTTTTTTATACGGCAGATCAGTTGAGTAAAGTTTACCAGTACCATTTAATTCTAATGCTTTGAGTATCGCCGCCGAGGACCAGCCAGCTGCAACACCAGTTTCAATAACCGTTTGAGGTTTTTTACAACGACAAATGAAGTATAGAAATGGATATCCACCGCATCCCCCTAGCTTAACTCCTGTTTCCCGAAGCCGCTCTGAACCTAAATTAGAAAATTGGTTATAAAAATTCAGTGTTTCTTTCCAAATGTCCGGGTCATTATCATTGCAAAATTCCTCAAGCGGAATTGCCTCTTTCTTGGCCCAATCCTCATACATCTTCAATCCATCAATATGTCGAAGAAAGAATTTAGACGTAATAAAATCGCCCGCAATTTTAAATAATTTGTTTAAGAAGGATGTTTTTTTTTGCATATTATATCAACAACTAGCAATTGGCGCCGCAATTATCCCAAACCTGCCACAAATTTCCCAACATAAATCACATAATAAAAATAGTTTTTTTTACCAAAACCGGATTAAGACATAACAAATTTGAGTATGATTTGGAATACAAGATTACAAATTTCGGGACTGAGGCGTCCTAAAGAGCATAAATTATAATAGAGAAGGCTGGCTTGCCCCTTAAACTACTAAAAATACAAGTTTTTAAATTCAACTTTGTGGAGCGGCTATAAAACAAGTTACTAGTATCTGCCTAGATTGAAGGTGCGGATGCTGAGCATCTAAATAAAAAGAAATTATTTAACATCATCACCTCAGCTAACGGTAGGAGCTTAAAGTTTCTTGGTTATGAAAAAGAGTTACCGAACTTACCTTTATATTCTCTTGGATAATCGCTTTAAAAAATACCATTTGCTAATCTTTGCACGGATTCTGTGAAATGCGTTTTTAGGTGGCCTAAGGACTGGCAAATGAACAACTAAAGGGGAAGGCTTATCCGTATAAATCAACTCACATGGATCAATAAGTCTTTTATTCATTTGCTCTGGCAGAACATGAAATCGAATCCTACTTTCCCAAAGCGCCTCTCTGAACGTAGTTTGATCAACGGCAAAACCAGAAGAAACAAACTCTTGTGACCATTTTTTAAAAAATGTGTTCGTATTTTTAGATTTTCGGTATGCTAATACCCCGCAGTTGATTTCTGGAAATAAATCTGGGACTTTTAAACGGTATGACATGTTGTGACGTGGTCTTTGCCATAGTTGAACCTGACAACCTGCCATTTCAAAATTGTCTAAAATTTCATAGACCGAAGATAAGTCACTTAGAATAAGAGTATCGGTATCAAAATAAATTGATTTTTCAAACGGTGATGCGCCCAGCATATCGATCTTGGGCCTCGCAGATTCTGGGTCAATTGGAAAGACATAGTCGAATTCTAAAATATCAGAAGCAATATCCGTAAAAAGCAAGGTTTTTCTATCTTTATTAAGCCGCTTAAAGCTATTGGCGCTTTCTGATGCAGCCTTCAAATGTTCTGCGCCGGTAGCCACCCAAATTGCACCTTCCAAACTCTCGACCTCTTTATATTCCACCAGATTTGTAATGGTAGTTTGAGCAAACTGCTTAACACAACCGGTATTTTAATCTTATGCCTAAAAATCTCTACTCCAACTCTGATTTAATGGCAAAAATCGGAAAGGTATCTCCTGAGTTAAAAAATCGTATTCTTTTGAGAAGACTCTTGTATCAAGTTTTGGAGAGTTTAATAAAAATTGCTTTTTGAACGAAATTATAGAAAAAACGTTTCCCGAAAGTAAATATTATTACACTTTTTTGTAATTGACTCATGGCTCGATCAATCAAAGGTGTATAAAAAGTCACTGTACAATCATTTAATTTTGCAAATTCCAAATAAAATTCGATAATATCATCGAAATATAAAAACCATCTATGCCTATCATCCGGTATAGTTGTTGGTAACCCGTAAAATTTCGAATATACACCAGTTTGGTCTCTCTTTTCTTCAGGTTTACGCTTATTTCCAATTACTGCGTGAATTAGCTCTGTGGACGAAACTGGCAAAGAAATCAGGCATTCTCGTTTTGCAACTCTAAAAATCTCCGCGTTTATTAAGTGAAATTGTTCCAAATGCTCTAAAACGTCAAATGCACAAACCACATCAAATTGACCATCTTCAAAGTCTAACTGCTTAATTGCGTCCAAATTAACTATCAAGTCGCTATCCTCAACGATATCCAACTCAAAAACTGATGACTTGGATTTACCGCACCTCTCAAGAGCGGTTTGTAAATGCCGTTTACCACCTCCACCAATATTAAGAATTGTGTGTCCATCGGAAATCAAATTATTGGACACAAATTCGTTTCGGCCAACTCGATTATTTTTTAGTTTTCCAATATCAGATACCCAATTTTTGGAAAAATCTTTATACATTTTCGAGAAATCACTCACAAAGTTCCCTCACAAGGCATCAAGTTATTTATGGTCCGTGGTTCTAAACTCTTTGTGGGATCTGATAGGGTAAGACGAAATCAAGAGCAATAAAATCCGACTCGAAATTTTTGGAAAAAATGTTCTTTCCTTTGAAAAAGGACAAAAATGTCTGGAAACTCTTCAATTTGGTTTGTTTAAGGTCTTAAACAATTATTTGTTGCCAAAGCGAATTTTATAATAGAAGGACGTAGTTAATTCCCCGAAAATTAAAGTCGTAAAAACCAGGAGCTAGTAAAAATTGATTTGCAATATCATTACGCCTTCAACTTTTAACCAGCAAACACTGTAAGTTTTGGAAGATCGGTAAGGGCCAGCCCCAATGCCCTCATAGCCGAAAGCGACATCTGACTTCCGGTTCCCGAAGACTCGAGCGGAAGAAGTATTAAGTTTACTGAAGCTCCAGAATTCTCGTGGATCACCGAGCCTCTTGTGATACGATCAACTAGTGGAGTTTTAAGCCAAAAGCCAGTTTCTGCTGGGTTTCCGAGGCTAGCAATTGTGTGTCCCAGCTTGTTCTCTGCTAAAACTCTATCATCATTTAGGGCGTCCTCGCGTTGTTCTGATGACACAATATCAAAAGTTTTGGGAGATATAGGTAAACCGGTACTTTTTAGAATGACGCCTACTTCCGTAGTGCCAACCACTCGCAAGCTAGTAGTTGGCCTCTCTGAACAGGCGATAAAAACCAACACAATTGCTACGATACTCAAATTTGCCAGCAGTCGTAACACGGTCTGGTTTCTACTCCCATAAACTGTCTTCTTGCGCATTAGATACTGTAGCTATAAGTTTGTACAAATGAAAGTTCCATTAATAGATAAATTCGGTAGAGCTATTACATATCTGCGCGTTTCTGTGACTGACAGATGTGACTTTCGCTGTGTATACTGCATGGTGGAAAATATGAAATTTTTGCCAAAGAAAGACTTACTGACACTAGAGGAATTGGATCTTTTGTGTTCAACTTTCGTAAGTTTAGGTGTTCAAAAACTGCGCATCACTGGAGGAGAACCACTAGTACGTCGCAATGTTATGAACTTTTTCAATGGCATGGCTAGACATTTGGAAAGTGGTGCTTTGAAAGAATTGACCCTAACGACAAATGGGTCGCAGTTGGAAAGATTTTCAAAAGAACTTTATACTGCCGGAATAAGGCGGGTGAACGTTTCTCTTGATACGCTCAGTGAGGAAAAATTTGCACGTGTTACACGATGGGGACGTCTGGGCCAGGTACTGCGTGGGATTGATGCTGCACAAAACGCAGGGTTACAGATTAAGATTAATGCCGTTGCCCTGAAGGGCTTCAATCAGGACGAACTTTTAACTCTTACAGAGTGGTGCGCAGAAGGCGGTATGGATCTGACTTGGATCGAAGTTATGCCCATGGGTGAAATGGGCAGCGAAAGCAGGATTGGCCAATATTGGTCACTTAGAGAGTTGCGTGATACTCTTGATGATCATTATACTCTGGTGGATTTGGTAGAACGTACTGGCGGCCCTGCACGGTATGTACGACTTGAAGAAACTGGACAAAAAATTGGATTTATTACACCTTTAACTCATAATTTCTGCGAAAGCTGCAATCGAGTGCGTCTGACCTGTACTGGAGAGCTTTACATGTGCCTCGGTCAAGAGGATATGGCAGACTTGCGTTTGCCCTTACGAAAATTTCCATTTTCTCAAGAGCCACTGGAGGCGGCAATCCACGATGCCATTAAACTTAAGCCGAAGGGTCACGACTTTGACTATTCACGTCAAAGAGTAGCCGGACAGATGTCTCGTCATATGAGCCACACTGGTGGGTAAGGTGACGGCAGTATACTGACAAAATAGCTTCTGCAAGAAATTTTAAAAGCTCTTAAAGCCCATTGTTTGCTATATCGATGGGTGTTTGGTGACAAACAAAACCTGAACTCTCTATTTTATTGAATATCTCTAAGTGAGTGGCCTATTTCCGCAGAGCTTTTTACTTAGTTAAAATACAAAAATGGACACATACCAAGACGGGAAACATATTAATTTTTTTGAAGTCAACTATAATTTTGTACATCTTCAGTCGCAACGGGTCCGTTTCAACCGTTTGGTTCTCTCATTCCCGAGGACCTGTATGTACAGGTGGGCGCCGGTTAATTGGACCAAGATCCAAACAGAGCCAGCTCCCTCGGATTTGCTTAAGGCCACCGGAATGTAACCGTACACGAGAAGAACAGAACCCGCCAAAATGATATCTAAAAGTTTGTTCAACGAAAGACAAGTGACCATTGAGATAGGAAAAATTTGTAAACTAATAAAAATGAAAAATAAAAAAATTCTGTTGATCATTGTTCTTGATATGTTCTAAAGTAATTTATGAGTTTAAACACAGAAAACCAGCCGCGGCACGGTCAGCTATTAGCTAGAGGTGTTGCACGCCACTTGAGTTGCTTGGGATTTGTGAGCTTGAAAGAATTTTCACCCTCTCGCGGACTACGAACAGACGTATACGCTTTAGGCCCAAAGGGAGAAATGTGGATTGTTGAATGTAAATCGTCAAAGTCGGATTTTACCTCTGACAAAAAATGGTATAAATACTTAGAGTGGGGAGATAATTTTTTTTGGGCAGTCGGTCGGGATTTCCCTACTCATGTTCTACCCAAAGATACGGGTCTTATTATTGCTGATGGTTATGACGCTCATATCGTGCGCGTTGCTTCGCAAAAGCCCTTACTACCAGCAAGAAGGAAAAATTTAAGTTTGAAGTTTGCAACAAAAGCCGCACAGCGGCTCCAAAGACTACTCGACCCTAATTTTATTTACCCTTGAGGGCACGAACTGCAATTGCTGCAGTTTTGAGTTCTTCGGCTATCTCATCAGCCTCATCAGGGTCAAAGTCCATAGGAATTTCCATTTTACCAGATGCCACATAAATTCTCACCATACCCTGGTCTGTTGGACCAATTTGCAAATTGCTTTCCACATCCGACTGCTTATTAATCCCCATACGAAAACATCCTAATTTTGTATAAAGTCGTAGTCCGTTATGTAAAAACAGGCAAGTCTCAAAGCGTTAGTTTCTCCGAGCCTAACGAAAGGTTTTAACTTGCAATGACAGCCCAGCAAAGTTACACGCTCACGCAGTGCCGCCTTAGCTCAGTAGGTTAGAGCGCTTGATTGTGGATCAAGAGGTCGTAGGTTCGAATCCCACAGGCGGTACCATCCTAAAAATAGTTAAATTCAGAAAGAGGCCGCTAAAGCGCTTATCCAGCTTTAGAAGTAATCCACCAATGCATTGACATGATCCACTATACTCTTCACTCTTCTGTGCAACGACATTTATAACTTAAAGAGAGATATATGGATCGAAAAATTCCGACTCCTTTGTGGCACAGAACCGCAGAAGAACGGGATAGTACAAGTGTTGAATTACCAGATAGGTTAGTGGACTTGGTCGTGGTAGGCGGTGGATATACAGGATTGTCAACCGCTTTACATTCTGCGCAGAAAGGGCTCGCAGTGCATCTGATTGAGTCCAACCACATAGGTTATGGTGGTTCTGGGCGCAATGTAGGTTTGGTCAACGCCGGGACCTGGCTCTCTCCAACCACAGTACGAGAAAAACTTGGCCCTTCTTACGGTGATAGATTCATTCGTCAATTCAGCGATAGCCCTTCGCTTGTGTTTGATTTAATCGAAAAATATCAAATACAGTGCGAGCTCACAAAAACTGGTACGATCCACGCAGCCCATAGCCTTAGAGGACTTAAAGATCTAACTGAACGCTATCAAGAATGGCAGCGGTTAGGAGAACCTGTTGAACTTTTGAGCAGTGATACGACCGCTAAAATGGTTGGAACGGATATATTTTTTGGGGGATTACATGATCACCGTGCAGGAACAATAAATCCAATGGGCTATTGTAGGGGACTTGCGCGCGCCGCTACCGCCGCTGGCGTAGGCATCACAACTGGTATGCAGGTTACTAAGTTAGACCGGAAAGATGGAAGCTGGACGGTTACAACCTCTGGTGGTCCGCTCCAAACCAAGGCAGTTGTTCTTGGCACAAACGCCTACACAGATAGCCTTTGGCCTGGACTGAAAAAGGTTTTTACCACAATTCACTATGTCCAGTTTGCAACCAAACCGATGGGCAAGCAAGCTTCCCATATTCTGCCAGGACGGCAAGGGCTTTGGGATACTGGTAAGATCATGTTCAACATTCGGAAAGACGCTTTTGGCCGCCTATTTGTAGGAACGATGGGTCGCGTTATTGGATCAATTGACAAGGGCCTGACAAAACGTTGGGCACAAAAACGCATTTTTACTGCGTTCCCTGACCTGGATAATACTTGTTTTGAGGCAGCATGGCACGGAAAGATAGCAATGACACCAAATCACTTACCATCTATTCATCAACTTGCCCCACATCTTTGGACGGCAATCGGATATAATGGTCGCGGCATCACAACCGGCACCTTGCTTGGAAGCTTTATAGCGGAGCTTTTGACAGGCTCCGATCCTATCAATCTGCCATTTCCCTTAACGGGGCCAAAACCTGCTCCATTGACAGGCCTGCAAACGCGTTTCTATGACATGGCCTTTACCGCGAAACAGCTTTGGAATAGTTTCTAATGCGGGTACGGCTAGGAGTGGATATCGGAGGTACATTTACAGATGTTGCTTTAGACACCTCCGCGGGGCTTGTGACAACCAAAGTCTTAACAGATATCACAGCACCAGAATCAGCAATTTTTGAAGGAATTAAAAAAGTCTGCAAAACAGCGGGTATAGAACTTGATGAGATTGATCAGATTATTCATGGTACAACGCTGGTCACTAATTCTGTAATCGAACGGCGTGGCGCAAAAACTGCTTTCGTTACCACGGAAGGATTCCGTGATGTCATCGAAATGCGTTCCGAAAATAGATTTGAGCAATATGATCTTAACCTGACGCTGCCGGTCCCTCTAGTTCCCCGAAAGGACAGACTGACCGCCCATGAACGAGTGGCAGCTTCTGGTGATATTCTTTTGGAGCTCGATGATGGAGACGTTGAACGCTTGGTGGAGTTAGTAGCTAAAGGAGGTTACGAATCTGTTGCAATAGGATTTATGCATGCATACGTAAACCCCGTCCATGAACGTAAAATGGCGAAGGCTTTATCAGAGGCCATGCCAGACATTTCCATCTCTTTGTCTTCAGTAGTCTCACCCCAAATGCGAGAATTACCGCGCTTCAACAGCGTTATTGTAAACGCATACGTACAACCTCAGATAGCAGCCTACCTCAAAAGGCTTGTATCAGAGATTAAAGATTTAGGCATAAACTCACAAGTATTCATGATGCACTCTGGAGGCGGCATAATCTCTGTTGAAACAGCTATTGAACAACCTGTTAGATTATTGGAGTCAGGTCCTGCTGGAGGAGCAATATATGCAGCCGGTTATGCAGGCACTCATGGAATTGAAAAGGCACTTAGCTTCGACATGGGTGGGACAACTGCCAAAATTTGTATGATCAATCAAGGAGCGCCAAAGTCTGCAAATACTTTTGAGATCGCCCGATCTTACCGTTTTAAAAAAGGGTCTGGAATCACTGTTTCAACACCAGTGGTGGAAATGGTTGAAATCGGCGCAGGCGGTGGGTCCATCGCGTCCGTAGATAAACTTGGGCGCATTCAGGTTGGACCAAAATCAGCGGGCTCCGAACCTGGCCCAGCCTGTTATCAAAATGGTGGTAATTCTGCGACTGTGACAGATGCCAACCTGATAGTCGGTCGACTGGATCCGGATAAATTTGCCGGTGGGGAAATTCCGTTGGACCCTCAGCTTGCCAGTGCCGCAATTGACCGCGATATATCACGATTACTTAACTTGCCAATAATGGATACCGCGTTTGGCATAACAGAAATGGTGGACGAAAATATGGCGAACGCCGCGCGCGTTCATACGGTTGAACATGGCGAAGACATTGAACAATTTACGATGATCGCTTTTGGTGGAGGTGCTCCACTTCATGCAAGCAGACTTTGCGAAAAGATCGGTATTAAAAGGATTCTCATCCCGCCAGGGGCAGGGGTTGGGTCTGCAATCGGATTTCTGCGCGCTCCATTCAGCTACGAAGCAACCCGTGGTTTTTACCAGGCCCTCGAGACATTTGATATTAACGCTGTCAATACAATGCTTGAAGATCTCGAAGAAGAGGCAAAATCTTTTGTAACTATGGGCGTAGGTACAGCCGATACTGAAAAACAATTACGTGTTTTTATGCGTTATGTTGGACAAGGCTGGGAAATACCAGTGCTACCTGATGTCATGCGATTTGCGGAGGCCGATGTAGTTAACTTATGTAAATGCTTCGAAGAAACATATCGAGCCGTATTTGGCAGAACCATTGATGATCTCGATATGGAAATTACAAATTGGTCTGTTACACTTGCCACAACTGTTAGTACTTCAAACATGATCCCTAAGTCTGAAAGTCAGCAAATTGCCACTATAGAATCAGATTGTACATTGTTCGATGCAAGGACGAGGCAAGCTTTGAAAACTTCGAAAGTTCGGCGAGCTGACATGATTACAGGAGACTTTGTAGTTGGTCCGGCGATTATAACCGAGGATGAAACCTCAACAGTCGTGTCCACTCAATACCGTGCAATCATGCAATCCAATGGAGCGCTATTAATTGAGCATCAAGAGTTAAAATCATGACGCTATCTTCAATAGATTATCAAATCATGTGGAGGCGCCTTATCGCAGTTGTCGAAGAACAGGCAACCACTTTGGTCCGAACAGCTTTTTCAACTTCTGTACGCGAAGCAGGCGACTTATCAGCCGGCCTTTTTGACAGTAAAGCTCGGATGATTGCCCAGGCAGTGACCGGAACACCAGGACACGTCAATGCGATGGCCGAAAGTGTTGGACACTTCGTAAATGAGATTGGCAAAAAGAATATATTTGAGGGGGATGTTTACATCACCAATGATCCCTGGAAAGGAACAGGGCACCTTCATGACATCACCATGGTGACGCCAGTATTTCGTTCTAGAGAGCACATCGGTTTTTTTGCCTGTACGGCACATGTAGTTGATATTGGTGGACGTGGGTTTGGGCCTGATGCAAGTGAAGTTTATGAGGAAGGCCTTTTAATTCCAATCACAAAATTTGCCGAACGCGGTATTATTAATGAATTATTGCTTAAAATGGTACGCGCAAACGTGCGCACGCCAGATCAGACTGTAGGTGATATCTTTTCGCTGGTCGCTTGCAACGACGCGGGTAATTCGCGTCTTCAGACTATGATGACGGAATTTAGACTCAATGATATTGAAGGATTGTCTGATTTCATTGTTGAAGCCAGTCGAGAGGCAACCCACACTGCCATATTAGAATTGGATGACGGGCGCTTTGAAAATTCGATGCAAGTCGATGGATATGAGGCACCCGTTCACATGCAGGTAGCCATTAAAATTGAAGGCCCAAATTTGGCTGCCGACTTTACTGGAACCTCAGGAATGAGCGCATTTGGTGTCAATGTTCCTGAGGTCTATACACGCGCATATGCTTGTTACGCACTCAAGTGCGCGATAGCACCGGATGTTCCCAACAATTTTGGATCACTCTACCCATTTGAAGTCAGCGCGCCCGCTGGCTCCATTCTTGCGGCAAGACGTCCTGCTCCGGTTTCTGTTCGCCATGTGCTCGGACACTTGATACCTGACGTAATTTTTGGCGCCTTAGACTTAGCATTGCCCAATACTATCCCTGCAGAAGGTGCCAGCGCACTATGGAATGTACAAATTTCTGCACGACCCTGTGTGCCAGACTGCAATCTACCAAGCCGAGAATTATTACTTTTCAATTCAGGTGGCACTGGTGCACGACCCACCTCAGACGGACTTTCAGCGACTGCTTTTCCCTCTGGAGTTTCAACTATGAGCATAGAAGCCACGGAAAATGTGGGGCCAATTATCGTATGGCGCAAAGACCTGCGCGAAGGTTCCGGAGGCGCTGGCTCCCAGCGCGGTGGGCTGGGACAGACCATCGAGATCGAACCACTGGAAGGGTATGATTTCTATTTCAATGCTATGTTTGATCGAGTTGAAAATCCTGCAAGGGGCCGAAAGGGTGGTAAACCCGGATGGGCCAGTCGGGTTGAGTTAGCAGATGGGACCATGCTACGCAGCAAAGGTAGGCAATTCGTGAGAAATGGATCTCGTTTGAAATTGAGCCTACCTGGTGGTGGTGGATATGGTATTGCAAACAAAAGGGACAAGAAGAATATCGAAGCTGATATACTAGGCGGTTTCATCACTAAACAACAGGCCCGAGACGACTACGGATTTGAAGGATAAATATATGCATGATAAGAAAGTTGCCCTCATTACGGGTGGTGCGCGTGGAATCGGCCTTGCCTCGGCTAAAGCGCTTAAAGAAGATGGCTTTGCTATCATACTTGCAGATATAAATGAGGAAGCTTTGGCCAAAGCTACCGATGAGCTTAATCCCCTATCCGCAATAACCTGTGACATGGGTCAGCCCGATGACGTTAAACAGCTATTTTCTCAGATTAACAAGGAGCATGGTCCACTTAGCGCATTAGTCAACAATGCAGGTATCGCCTTACCGGGCGAATTTTTGACCTATTCTATTGAAGATTTTGAACGCGTTCTTGATGTTAATGTCAAAGGGGTCTTCCTAGCCACCCAATTAGCTGCAAAATCCATGATCGAACATGAGATCGATGGAGCGGTTGTAAATATGTCATCTATAAATGCGCAAGTCGCCATTCCAGGAATCCCGGCATATTGCGCATCCAAGGGAGGAGTTATGCAACTCACAAAATCTGCAGCTATTGCGCTTTCCAAATATAAGATTAGGGTAAACGCCGTTGGACCGGGTTCTATTGATACTGAAATGTTGGCAGGTGTGAATTCCAATAAAAAGCAGATGGAAATTGCGTTAGCGCGCACCCCGCTAGGGCGGATCGGTGGGGTACATGAAATTGCCAACATAGTAGCCTTTCTATGCTCTTCAAAAGCTAGCTACATAACTGGCGAAACCATCTATGCCGACGGTGGGCGCTTAGGCTTAAACTACGTGGTTTGACATATCATTAATCGCAGATAGAGTTACCACCACATCCTTTTAAAAAGGTTGTACTTCGATATAAAAAAATGAAATAGTAAGGCACTTACATGAACCGAAACCAAAAGTATTAAAATTCCTCTTAAAGTCTCATGCACATTTCCTGCGCTTACAGATAGCTGGAACCAAGCGAATCCACCAGTAATGGGCAGAAGTAGTAAGACTCCATAGAAGCTCCAATGCACGGCTTTTGAAATGAGATTTATCAAAATTGCATGTTCGTCTGGATGCTCTGGAACTCCCTGCTCCACGCGCACCCAAATTCGCGCTGCTACTAAAAGAAAAATAAGTCCACCAAAAGCCAAATGCAAAGAAATAAGCATACTTTGACTATAGTCCATGCCTTCAACTCTTAAATCGAAGGCCTGAACTATGGGCTCATGGAAGACGTATTGAAAAATTACTAGGATGAAGACAATCCAGTGCGTCCATATTTGCAGCTTTGTGTACTTTTCCATTGTCCTCATCTCCTTCATTTCGTCTATCAATTTGACAGTGATTATTTAGAAGCCAAATTTAGATGCGCAGATGCGAAAGGCTGCAGTTTCTTGGGACACAGCTAAATTTGGATTAGCCATCCATTTTAAGCGCAGAAATAAAAGCCTCTTGCGGAATGTCCACTTTTCCGAACTGACGCATCTTCTTTTTACCAGCTTTCTGCTTATCAAGTAGCTTGCGTTTCCGAGTTGCATCCCCACCATAACATTTCGCAGTCACATCCTTACGAAGCGCAGCTAGGGTCTCACGCGCTATTACCTTGCCCCCAATTGCGGCTTGGATTGGAATTTTAAACATATGCCGCGGAATAAGATCCTTGAGCTTCTCGCACATAGCACGCCCTCGTATTTCAGCACGCTCACGGTGTACCATCATCGAAAGAGCATCAACAGGTTCGTCATTAACTAAGATCGACATTTTGACTAAAGTATCCTCTCGATATTCAGTCATTTGGTAATCAAAACTGGCATATCCTTTAGTAACAGATTTCAAACGATCGTAAAAATCGAACACCACTTCATTAAGGGGAAGATCATACACCACCATTGCCCGACTACCTGCGTAGGTAAGATCCATCTGGATGCCACGCCGGTCCTGACAAAGTTTCAATACATCCCCAAGATAGTCATCTGGCACAAGTATTGTTGCCTTAATCCGAGGTTCTTCTACATGATCTACTTTACTCAGATCAGGCATATCAGCTGGGTTATGCAACTCGGAGATCTCACCATCGCGCATAAAAACTTGATAAATGACCGATGGAGCTGTTGTAATCAGTTCAATTTTATATTCCCGCTCGATACGATCTCGTACAACTTCTAGGTGCAGTAGTCCAAGGAACCCACAACGAAAGCCAAATCCAAGTGCTGCAGATGTTTCCATCTCAAAACTGAAGGATGCATCGTTAAGGGCAAGCTTTTCAATTGCTTCGCGCAAATCCTCGAATTCTGAACTATCAACGGGGAAAAGGCCACAAAATACCACTGGTTGGCTCGGTTTGAAGCCTTCAAGTGCCGTACCTGTACCCTTCTTTTCATGAGTGATCGTATCCCCTACTCGGGTGTCACGCACCTGTTTTATAGAAGCTGTTATAAAGCCGAGTTCTCCTGGTCCTAATTCTGTTATATTTTCCATTTCAGGGCGAAATACTCCTATTCGATCTACATAATGGACCGAACCATTTGAAATCATTTTTACCCGGTCACCTTTTTTCAACACACCATGCATAACGCGAACTAAAACCACAACGCCGAGATAACTGTCATACCAACTATCAACCAGCATGGCCTGCAAAGGGGCTTCTCGATCACCGTCTGGCGCAGGAAGTTTTGCAACAATAGCTTCTAGCGTCTCTTTTATCCCAATACCGGTCTTCGCACTTACGCGGATCGCGTCACTTGCATCTATGCCGATCACATCTTCGATTTGTTCAGCAACACGATCACAGTCACTCGCGGGAAGATCGATTTTATTGAGTACGGGCACTATCTCGTGATCCGCATCAATAGCCTGATAAACATTAGCTAAGGTTTGCGCCTCAACTCCTTGCGTACTGTCTACCACTAGTAATGACCCCTCTACAGCACGCATAGACCGACTAACCTCATAAGAAAAATCCACATGACCGGGTGTGTCGATAAGGTTTAAAATATAACGATTACCATCGTCAGCATCGTATTCGATGCGAACAGTATTTGCTTTAATCGTAATACCACGTTCACGTTCAATATCCATTGCGTCAAGTAATTGCTCTTTCATATCGCGATCTTCGACTGTACCAGTCGATTGAATCAAACGATCGGCCAACGTAGATTTACCATGATCAATATGAGCTACTATCGAGAAATTCCGAATTTTACTAAGATCTGTCATAAGGCGTGATATGAGTTGAATTTCGTTATTGGTCAAGAGACCAAAGTACTAAGATCTAACGATCTCTATATTGATGCCCTCTCCAAGTGAAGCGAAGCCAAAGAGAATTTGCACCTTGCTGCCTCCCACATTGAAAATGTTTGATAAAAGGCCGAGTTTAATATTCGGAAAAAGCAGTTGAGAGTAAATATAAATCCACGAAGCTAAGTGAGTGTTCAACTTAAAAATCTGTGTCCGTTTTGGAACTAAGTATTGGTTGTTGCCCTGCGATTTTCAAAAATGGGCATTACAAAAGGCCACTTTTATGCGCCAGGCGACCGATAACTAAGTACCTTAACTTCAAACAATGGTGTTAGATTAAACTCTCATATCACCCAAGCAGCTACACATTGTTATTTTTTTGGCCGGCTTTAGTATTTCTCTGACTGTAAATTTATTCTAACATTAAAATCTCTTAGTTTTTTAGGTCACTTTTCAAAGTTTGTAAGATTAGGGGAGAGTTATTGCTTATTTACGGTGTCCAAAAAACACCTTTAGCACTTCTTCAAAAGCGCGTGGTCTGTCAGCATGCAACCAATGTCCAGCCCGTGGGATTTTTGCGAAAACTGCTGATGGGAAAAAAGCCTTTATCAGTTCGCGCATGTTTGAGGTAACATAATGGCTTTTACTACCTGAAAGAAACAGGGTGGTTCCCTGAAAAGTAGCGCAAATTTCAGGGAAGCTTAAAATCTTTGGCATCGCTAGTTCTAAGACGTCAAGATTGAGCCGCCACCGTTTACCCTCCACATCTACGGACTGAGCAAAAAAGCTCGCAAGCAGTTCATCCCCAACGCTTCTCAACAATTGCACTCTTACGTCAGAACGGGATTTTATTTGTGATAAGTCCACAGCCTTCATAGCTCTTAAGAATTGTGACTGATCGTGTACGTATCGAACAGGTGCTATATCTGCAATGCACAAACGATCAATAAGGTTTGGATGGGTCAATGCGAGGACCATTGCCGCCTTACCACCCATCGAATGCCCAACGATGTCGCAAGGCCCACCAATAAAATCCACCACTTCAGCTAAGTCTGCAGCCATATCTTCGTAGCTATTAGTTTCAAACCAAGGGCTTGCACCGTGATTACGTTGGTCCACTACAATGACACGTCGACTTTGTGACAATCTTTTTGCTATTAGGCTCCAGTTACGAGCTGATCCATAAAGGCCATGGGAAATTACCAATGCGGGTATATCTTCTGGTCCAAAGTGGTCAACAAAATGTAGCAATTCGGTGCCTCTAGGATGAGAATACGCCCCAAATGCTGGGAAATTTAATTTAAGAAGCCCGCGTGCTGCAAAGCTCTGCGGACAAGTTCTTTAGTACCATCTGATAATGGCGTTAAAGGTAGGCGTACTTCTTCACTACAGAGCCCAATCTCCGACATTGCAAACTTTACTCCAACAAGGCCCGGTTCCGTAAAAATCGCCTGATGCAAGGGCATAAGACGATCCTGAATTCTCAGGGCTTCTGCATAGTCACCTGCCATACAGGCCACTTGGAGCTCGGAACAAAGCGCGGGTGCTACGTTCGCGGTAACTGAAATACAGCCAACACCACCCTGTGCATTGAAGCCATGCGCCGTTGCATCTTCGCCCGAAATTTGCAGAAACGCTTCACCACAGCTGATGCGCTGCTGAGAAACACGCGCTAGATCACCAGTTGCATCTTTTACGCCAATTATACGAGGTAGCTTCGCGAGCTTACCCATTGTTTTTGGCGTCATATCAACCACGGAGCGCGGCGGTATATTATAAATCACGATTGGTAGTTCGCAGGAGTCATGAAGCGTTGCAAAATGCGCATAAAGCCCCTCCTGAGTGGGTTTATTGTAGTAAGGGGTTACAACGAGCGCGGCTTCGGCACCAACTTTTTCTGCATGCCTCATGTGACGCAAAGCCTCCACAGTATTGTTTGAGCCAGCTCCTGCAATGACAGGTACCCTCCCAGCTGCTGCGTTAACAGTTTCGGCAACAATTGCCTCGTGTTCTTCATGTGTAAGTGTTGGGCTCTCGCCAGTCGTGCCCACCGGAACTAAAGCATGCGATCCCTGTTCGATTTGCCAATCTACAAGCTTCCTGAGCGTTACCAAATCTATTTCATCACCTTTGAAAGGTGTTACCAATGCAGTCATTGAACCCTTAAGCATTAAACGTTCCTTTTTCTATTTCAATATCACTTCATAATTGAAGCAAATTGTTGCTGAGCTGCGTAAATTATCTGGCGATCTCATCTTGAGCCTATACAATTCACCCTAACTATCCGTTTCACGCAAAAAATTACAAGCTATGTTGAACAGAATTTTTGGAATTATTCTTATTATTTCGATGGCGACCGTGGCCAATAGCGATCAGCGCCCTCTTAAGAAAGCTTTTTCCGCAATGGATTCTGAAAATTGGGAACTAGCGCTAAAAATCGCCAGCCAAGATGGTCGGATAGCGCGCGATCTTATCGAATGGCATATGCATCGCGCACAAGCCGGCACGGCGCAGGGCGCGGTTGCATTTCTTAAAAGAAACCCAGATTGGCCCGGTCTGCCTTATTTCAAAAAGCGATCGGAGGGATCTTTTCTTGATGCTTCAATGAAACTCAGCGCACTTTTTTTCAGTGAAAACCCTCCAAAAACGGCAAAAGGCTCTTTGGCTTATGCACGTACATTAATAGCTGGTCGGCAGTATAAGACCGCACGAAATGTCATTCGCACAGCTTGGGAAAATTATGAAATGGATGACCAAACACAGAGGATTTTCCTGTCATCTTATATTGTTGAAACCAAAGATTTAAATCTTACACGTTTACGTGAAATGCTCTGGCGGCAAAACCACAGACAGGTCCGCGCTCTCTACCCGCTCCTAAATGATGGAGAATTGGCCCTGGCAAAAGGTTGCCTGGCTCTTCAGTCTGGTGACGATGGCGTTGACAGCTTGATCTCAAAAATACCAAAAAATTTACGTGAAGAGCCAGTGCTTTCACACGCACGCTTCAAGTGGCGATTGATTGCAAAAAAAAGAAATTCTGCAATCAATCTGATTCAGAAAGTAAGTTCATCACCTGCCACCTTAGGGCGTCCTGAAGCCTGGGGCGATGATCGCCTTAGGATCGCACGCGATCTAATTTTTGATAAGCGATACAAGGTTGCGTACAAACTAGCTTCGCTTCATCATATGACTGATGGCCACATTTATACCGACTTAGAGTGGTTATCTGGCTTCATTGCACTCCGTCACCTCAACAGACCTAAAGCCGCAAAGCTGCATTTTGAAAATGTTCTATTTGCTGTAGATACACCTATTTCGCTGGGACGTGCATTTTACTGGTTGGGTCTGGCATACAGGGCACTGGATATGGAAGATGAAGCCCAAAGTGCCTTTTCGAAAGGCGCTGAGTATCAGACAAGCTTTTACGGTCTTCTAAGTGCCGAAGAAATCTCTGCCGCTTTCCCTTACAACTTTGACCCACTTCCTGAGCTACCCGATTGGCGCATGGCTTCCTTTCGCAAAAGCAGCGTCTTCCAGGCTGCAGTTTTACTTTTTGCAGCGGATGAGGATGTGCTCGGAGAACGTTTTATAAATCATCTGGCAGAAACTCTTAACGATCACGAAATTCTTCAGATGACCGACTTCTTGGAGGAATTTCAAAAGTCACATGTGCTTGTAACGCTTGGAAAACGGAAAGCCCGTCAAGGCAAGAGTTTTCCACGTCCGTATTTCGCAACTCATCCTATTATCAATCAAGGCTATGCTGCACCTAATCAATTGAGTCTTGCAATTGCGCGTCGCGAAAGCGAGTTTGATCCAAATTTGACTTCTCCAGTTGGAGCACTTGGTCTAATGCAGGTCATGCCGCGAACGGCTAGAGAGATGGCGGCGAAGATTGGAGTTCACTATGAAAAAAATAGGATGCTCAGCGATTGGAAATATAATGCTTTGCTGGGCACAACATATCTAACTGAACTATCCGAACGTTTTGGCGCCAACCCGATTTTGGTCTCGATCGCATATAACGCCGGTCCAACCCGTGCGGAAAATTGGAGTGCCATACTTGGCGATCCGCGTAATAAAGACCTAGATATAATTAATTGGATAGAGATGATTCCTTTTGCCGAAACACGAAACTATGTAATGCGTACAACCGAGAGCATTCCCATTTATCGTGCTCGTCTTGGGTTGGATCCGCTACCGATCCCGTTTTCTGATTTTTTGAGAGGATCAGGCTTTTAGCCAACCTTGCTATAATGTAAATAAACCACTGGCTATTACAACCCCACCACCAAAAGCCACGTGAAGTTCCAGGACTTCACCAAAAACTAAAAGACCAATTAAAGTCACAAAGATAGTGTGAAAATATGTAAGAGACTGTATCACACTTGCTTTAGTCGATTCATAGCTTTTGATCAGGAGCCAACGACCAGAACACCGCTAATCCACAAAACCATAATCCACTAGAAATCTGTTAGAATTATCGCCTCCCAAAACTAAATCTCCACGGCTGCCAAAATTTTGGACACCATGACTTCAGTCCAGTAAGATGAGGTAATGGGGTTATAAGTGAGTGATACCATTCTGTTTCTCAGACAAGAGACAGCAAAGAGCACGGCCGATACCAAAGTTTCGTAGGCTGCATAGCTAAAGACCCCGGCATCGGGTAATATTATAATCAACGATCCAACTAAGCTCACAACAAGCTTTCCAGTGCCTCGAGCAAATTATCTCTGCAAGCAAGCTGCCTGATAAAGCCGCTATGATCAAAGGGTAGTAGGCAAAAATTGCATAGCTCTCAATCAACCCAAGGTAGGTCAAACCCAAAATGGTAAACCAAATTCCAATGGCTAAAAATGCTCCTCACAAAATATTCTACTTATAACTGACGAATTAGAAACAATTTTTATGCCTCTCTCTGCGCGGTACGCAAGCCAAAGTATATAAGCTGCAAAGAACCATCATCAGATCATTACCACTATCTGCACTTTTTAGGTATTTGCCAAATGCCATGACACGCCATCTTGCACCGCAAAACAAAATAATATAGATCGTGATCGGTAAACCCTGGTAAATCTTATTTTGCATGGTTAGCATTTTTTTTTGCAATCGTCATATGCCGTTTCCTAGCATATCCCGAGATTCGCTCGACACAGAAACCTGCCTGTTTTAAGTTTTTCCGAACAAAACCTGCCGCCGTATAGGTCGAGGCAGTGCCTCCCACTTTAGTGTGGCGGTAAACCTGCTCCAGAAGTGCAGCCCCCCAGAGCTCAGGATTCTTAATCGGCGAAAACCCATCTAGATACCAGCAATCTGCATAAGAACGCCAAAATGGAACGGTTTTTCGTGCATCACCAATAATTAGAGTAAGCGTAACATCAGGCATGACTAAATAACCCTGCTGCAGCAAAAGGTTCCACTTTTTGCCAAGCTCTTCTGCAAAAGGCGTCAGAATCTCAAAATTCGCTAAAGCGCGCATCATGTCTTCCTTTCTTATGGGATAAGCTTCAAAACTTGTGAAATAAAATCGCCCCTTTGTTCCAAACCGACGCCATTCCAATAATGTAGTCAAAAAATTCAAACCCGTTCCAAAACCAAGCTCTGCAATGGTAAACCCATCACAAAACCGTTCAGGGATTTTGTTGGCATCCAAGAACACATGCTTCGTCTCATCAAAACCGTTTTCAAACGAGAAGTAAGGATCATCAAAACGTCTAGACACAGGTAACCGTCCATCCCTCCACACTAGATCAGGAAAGACTGTCTGCATGCTGATGCCTTGCGGTAATAATAAAACACTCCTATGGCATTTAGTCAAAGAACAGAAGGCATGCAATGATAGATGTGACGGTGAGGGGCGCAGGAATATTCGGTCTTTCAATTGCTTGGGCCTGTATACGGCGTGGAGCAAAAGTTCAGGTGGTAGATCCTCATGGCGTTGGATCATGGTCAAGCGGAGGCATTGTCGGAGCTTTGGCCCCACATGTACCCGAAAATTGGAATGCAAAGAAAGAATTCCAATTTGAAAGCCTTATAACAGCAGAAACATTTTGGCAGGGCGTGGAGGAAGTTGCTAGAGGTTCTTCCGGTTACGCGCGGCTTGGTCGCATTCAACCTATTCCTGATACAGTTAGCCTGGAGCTTGCTCATATTCGTAGCGAAAACGCCAAAATGCTCTGGAAAGGCTTAGCTGAATGGGCGGTAATAAACTCCCGGCCAAATTTTGCTCCCCCCTCTCCGACAGGCTACTGGATCAAAGATACGTTGAGCGCACGCATTAATCCCGGTGCCGCCTGTCACCTGCTTGAGGTGGCGTTACGTAAGCGAGGTGTTCGATTTTTTAAACAGGGTCAAAACTTGGGTGCAACGTTGTGGGCCACGGGTATTCACGACCTAATGCGGATTTCAAAAGCATTTAATATACCATTCGGGAGTGGTGTTAAAGGGCAGGCTGCTTTATTTGATTTTGACAGACGGCAAGCCCCTCAACTCTTCGCCGACTCATTACATTTCATCCCGCATCAAAATGGAACACTTGCCGTTGGCTCTACTTCAGAGAGGGAATATGAAAGGGGTAATAGTACGGACGAAAAGCTTGATTTATTGATTACCCAGGCTCAATCTATACTTCCCGAGTTACGTAAAGTTAAAGTTATCAAGAGGTGGGCAAGCGTTCGCCCAAGGGCAATTTCTCGTGCACCTATTCTTGGCCGCCATCCCTTGGATAACGATGCATTTATCGCTAATGGCGGCTTTAAAATTGGTTTTGGAATGGCACCAAAAATAGCGGAAGTCATGGCAGACCTTATTCTGGGCGGGGGTAATGATATTCCAGTTGATTTTCACCCTGAAAAATCACTTGAATTCCAATCATGATTTCTTTTCAAACATCAAAATTACCTCGCCGAGAGGAAAGCCCCATTTGGACATGTAAGCTTTATTAAGTAGTCGATCTTCTGATTGAAGCCACATATAATCCTTAAAACTTACTTGCATCGTACCATCAGGAACGGGGAGATCGATCGTATACGCCCAATAGAAGGTGTCACCGTCTTCTCTTCCCTCCGCGATACCAATCACACCATCCGCAGTGCCTACCCATGTTTGTTCACCAGTTTTGGTTAGCCTCCATACACGCTTCTCTTGGCTAGCATCCGCATACTGAAAATCCTCAACAAGGGTCAACTGTTTGCCATCCCAAGTTCCTTTTACGTCCACGACAAACCTGCGGCTTACATTACCAAGGATGTCCTGAAACTGTCCATAAGCCACAACATCCCCCTCAAAGAACTCTTCAAGATTCAGTTGCAGATTTGATAGTTTTTCGTCTTTCAAAGACGGTTTCAAGCCGCACCCGGCCAGTAGTACAAGAAAAAAAAGTGCTATTATCCGACACATAAAAGACCTCTATTATAAATGATCATCAAAGTAATTTTGCGCCACCGTTTTAAAAGTAAACTAATAATAATACGCGTAAACTCACTTAACTGGTTTGAAATTAGTTTCATTAAATTACAATTTTTAAAAATCCCAATTCACCTCCGAAGTTTATCTGCTTTCTAAACACCAATGCCGAAATTTACAAATGCGGAACGATATTTACCTTTTGACACCTACACCAAAAGCATTGTAGGCCGTCTATAAAATCATACACTTGTTTTATCATGGGATCTCCAATGTTAGAAGATAAAGGCCTTCGCGAAAATGAAAGGCTGGTAGACATAGACCCTAAAGAAAACGATGACGCCCGGCTCTCCTTTATTGGACAACTTAAGTCGAACTGGGCTAAAGGTAACTGCCCCAAAAATCTTACCAAAGCTCGCGATATCGGTCAAAGTAATGCAGTCGTAATTATAGATGCGCCCTATCGCGAAGGATTAACCGGCCTAGAAATCGGTATGAAGATATGGCTATTGCTTTGGTTTGATCGAGCGCGGCGGGATATTATTATTCAAGCTCCTAAAGATACTACTGAGGAGAAAGGTGTTTTCGCACTCAGGAGCCCCGTTCGTCCAAACCCGATTTCAATTCAAGCCGTAAGCATAACAGATATTGATCTAACATCTGGAAGGGTCGAAGTTGATGCAACGGACGCTTTCGATGGTACACCAATCCTGGACATTAAACCATGGATAAAAAAAAACGACGTACCACCAGACTGTTAGCCCTTTCCTTAACACACGGTAAATAATTACTGTAGCAGCCGACGGGCAATAACTTGTGCCTGAATTTCAGCAGCACCTTCAAATATATTAAGGATCCGCGCGTCACAGAGGATTCGGCTAATTTTGTATTCAAGCGCAAAACCGTTACCACCATGGATTTGCAATCCGTTGTCTGCTGCTGACCAGGCCACCCTTGCGGCAAGAAGCTTGGCCATCCCAGCTTCAAGGTCGCATCGTCGATCATTATCTTTCTCATAAGCGCTAAAGTAGGTCAGCTGTCGAGCAACCATGATCTCAACTGCCATCATCGCAATTTTATTTGCTACACGTGGGAACTCGATAAGTGATTTTCCAAATTGCTTCCGATCCCGAGCATACTGCATAGAAACATCTAAAGCCGATTGCGCCACTCCAACGGCACGCGCTGCAGTTTGAATGCGAGCACTTTCAAACGTTTGCATCAGTTGTTTGAAACCCTTACCCTCTTCGCCGCCAAGAAGATTTTCACCTTTCACTTGGAAGTTATCGAAGCCAAGCTCATATTCCTTCATCCCACGATAACCCAGTACTTCAATTTCTCCGCCAGTTATACCTTCATCTGGGAAAGGTCGTTCGTCTGTACCGGGTGACTTTTCAGCTAGAAACATTGACAAACCTCGGTGGTCTTCGGTAGCGGGATCAGTACGCGCAAGTAAGGTCATTACATGTGTCCGCGATGCATGCGTGATCCAAGTTTTATTACCAGTTATGCGATAGTTTGGACCATCTTTAACTGCTCGCGTGCGTAACGATCCGAGGTCTGAC
>MDTG01271127.1_pt1 | contig 24944 bp, 22 predicted proteins | sample 811421 | NCBI WGS metagenome assembly MDTG01 (sample SAMN05326645, study PRJNA326480) | marine metagenome | isolation source: seawater | place: Pacific Ocean: South East | collected 2011 | reverse complement strand
GTAATGAGTGAAGTAAATACATTTTCTCCCGATGATATTACTGTCTCCATGACAGAAAAAGCATTGGCCTATGCGCGTAAGCAGTTGAGCAGTAATGATCAAGCGAAAGGCATCGTTCTGGGTGTGAAAAAAAGCGGTTGTTCCGGTTTTAAATACGACCTGCAATTGCTGACAGAACTCAACGGCAACGAAAAAGTATTTCAGCCTGCCGAAGATGTGACCTTATATGTGACGGCTGAAGCGCTGCCGTATGTGAATGGCACCGAAATTGATTACACCACAGAGGGGTTAAACAGCATGATGAAGTTTAATAACCCTAATGCAAAAGATGAGTGTGGGTGTGGTGAAAGTTTTAACGTTTAATACAATCCGAGTTTCTTAGTTTTATATGGACAAGTTTGTCATACAAAATTGCTGAAACCTGTTTAAACGATATTCAATAATTACTTTTATAAGAATTCCAAATTATGGAAAGAAGAATGGTGGTGGCGCAGACTGATGTGCCTGCGCGCTTGGTGCCAGTGGGTACTAAGATCACAATCCCATCGGGTAGCTTTGTTACTTTAACGCAAGCCCTTGGTGGTAACTATACTGTGATCTATAACGGCAATATGGCCCGAGTGGATGGAACCGATGCGGCGGCTTTGGGGTTAGAGGCTGAAACTTTAACGTTTGAATCCGCTGACGGCGATACCATCCGTGAAGACGATATATGGCAAGCCTTAAAAACCATTTATGATCCAGAGATTCCGGTTAACTTGGTGGACCTTGGCTTGATCTACAGTGTGAGGATTGATCAAGACAGTAAACAAGTGTTTATCGATATGACACTAACCGCACCTGCCTGCGGTATGGGGCCAGTTCTGGTAAGTGATGTTAAATATCGTACAGCCTTAGTGCCTAATGTAAAAAACGTGTCCGTTGAGCTGGTGTTTGATCCACCTTGGTCGCGGGATATGATGAGCGAAGAGGCTCAGCTTGAAACGGGTATGTTTTTTTAACCCTATACTTATTAAGTATTTATAACGCGGCTACGGTCGCGTTTTTTATGTTTAAATCATTGAGTTAATTCAATCATTCTTTACGTTTATTTTAAGTTATCAATCTGCTTAATAGTTGGCTGTGTTTCCCTAGAAATCTGGCAATAAGGGGTTTTCAAAACTCACGGATTACGTCATAGTGTGCCCCGCAATCTTTAAATAAAAATAATAAACATGCAGTCAAAAGCGGGCACCGGCCTTTCATTTGAGCTTTAGCCTTTCAGCTAAGACTGTTGTCTATCACCTAAACTCTAGGGGTAAGAAAAAATGGAAGCATCTTTTTGGGATGGTAAGCGCGCACCGGGTGTGAGCGACAGCATCAGCACAGAACTCGAACAATACAGCTCAGTCGTTGAAGTAATTGAAAAAGCATTCAAAGACTATGCAGACCGTCCTGCGTTCACCAGTATTGGTTATACCGTCACTTACCGGGAAATCGATGAGCTAAGTGCCGCTTTCGCGAGTTACTTGCAAAACCACACGAATTTAAAAGCAGGCGACACCATTGCCGTGCAGATGCCCAATACCCTGCAGTACCCAATTGTTATGTACGGTGCCCTGCGTGCGGGTATGCGTGTAACCAATACCAACCCGCTTTATACCGAGCGCGAAATGCTGCATCAGTTCAATGACTCTGGCGCAAAGGCTTTGGTATGCATGGATGTTTTCGCCAAGAGCGTGCAAAACATTAAAGACCAAACTGGTCTAGAAACCGTCATCGTGACCAGCCTTGCGGATATGTTACCAACGGTTAAGCGTACGTTGATCAACTTTGTGATGAAAAACGTTAAGAAAATGGTACCGGCATACAGCTTGCCGGATGCTATTCGTTTGCGTAAAGCCTTGTCCTTGGGTAAGGGTAAGCCTTTCAAACCAGCGCATATGGCAAACCCAAATGACACGATTATTCTGCAATATACCGGTGGTACCACAGGGGTTGCTAAAGGGGCCGAGCTGACCAACCGCAATCTTGTTGCTAACATGCTGCAATCTAAAAATATGCTGCATCAAGTAAACGCCAAAGGCGAGTTACTGAAAGGGGATGGCCAAGCCATTGCCGTGGCACCGTTACCGCTTTACCACATTTATGCCTTTACCGTGCATTTAATGGCCTTGTTTGAACAAGGTGATCACAGTGTATTAATCGCTAACCCACGTGATACAGAAACATTCATTAAGTTCATCATGCCGTTTAAATTAAATGCATTCATTGGTCTCAATACCTTGTTTGTATCGTTAATGGCTAGCCCAAATTTCAGAAAGCTGGATTTCAGTGACCTGAAAATCACCTTGTCAGGTGGTACTGCTCTAATGGATGACACAGCCAAGCGCTGGAAAGAGCTAACAGGTACAGGTATCTCTGAAGCGTATGGCTTAACTGAGTGCTCACCTGCGGTCACCATGAACCCTGCGGGCGGACTAGAGCGCATGGGTACGGTAGGTCAAGCGGTACCAGGTACGGCGCTTAAATGTATTGATGATCAAGGCAATGAAGTGGCTGTTGGCGAGCGCGGTGAGCTATGCGTGAAAGGCCCTCAGGTAATGAAAGGCTACTGGAAACGCCCTGATGCCTCTAAAGATGCCTTCACAGAAGACGGTGAGTGGTTCCGTACCGGCGACGTGGCCATTATTGATGAAGATGGTTTTGTCAGCATCGTAGACCGTATCAAGGACATGATCCTAGTGTCTGGCTTTAATGTGTTCCCTAACGAAATTGAAGCTGTGGTTGCTGAGCACCCTGATGTAGAAAACTGCGCTGTAATCGGTGTGCCTGATGATAAGTCTGGCGAAGCGGTGAAATTGTTTATCGTAACCGATAATGCAAACCTCAAAGCAGAAGACATGAAAGCTTATCTAAAAGACAAGCTAACGGGCTATAAAATGCCACGTCACATTGAATTCCGTGATGAGCTACCAATGACACCTGTTGGTAAGATTCTTCGTCGTGAGCTAAAAGATGAAGAAGAAGCTAAGCGTGCTAAAACAGCCAGCGCTGCATAAGCCGCCATAGCGATAAAAAAGCCGCCAGGGAAACCTTGCGGCTTTTTTGCTTTTAAGTACCCCAGTCCGTAAAATAAGCGCCAATTTCATATTGAGCAAATGCCATGTCCACGCCGGAACACCTCGTTGCTAGCCCATTTGGTTCGAGTATTACCCCAGAGGAAATCATCGATACCCTAAGCTTTTTTGATGGCTGGGAAGAGCGCTATAAATACATCATCGATCTGGGTAAGCAGTTGCCTGTAATGGATGACAGTTTGAAGACCGATGCCCGTTTGATTGCAGGGTGCCAAAGCCAGGTTTGGATTGAGCCTTACTCAGTAGAGGGTAAGTTATATTTTGATGTGGCCAGTGACGCCTTCATTGTCTCTGGCTTATTGGCTGTGGTGATGGCCGCTTACAATAGCAAGACACCAGAGCAGGTGTTGGCCTTTGATATGGATGCCTTTTTTGGTGAGCTAGACCTGTTAAAGCATCTGAGTCCAACCCGAGGCAATGGCCTACGCAGCATGGTGGCGCGTATTCGCCAAGTGGCGCAAGCCGCTGGTTAAGGCGTATATCGGCAGGCTGGGCGCAAAGCCTTGTCCTGTCTTGATTTACAAAGGTGGATGTTGAAAAAACAACCAGTGGTATTTTGGTGTAAATACCGTATAATCCGCGGGTTTTTTGACACATCAGATCCTATTTGGAGATATACAAATGGCCGTTGAACGTACTCTATCTATCGTTAAGCCTGACGCAGTTGCTAAAAATGTAATTGGTAAAATCTACAGCCGCTTTGAAGAAGCTGGCCTACAGGTTATTGCTTCTAAAATGGTTAACCTTTCTGACGAACTAGCTGGCGGTTTCTACGCTGAGCACAAAGAACGTCCTTTCTTCAAGGATCTTGTTGGTTTCATGACGTCTGGTCCTGTAATGATCCAAGTTCTAGAAGGCGAAGGCGCGGTTCTTAAGAACCGTGACCTAATGGGCGCAACTAACCCTAAAGAAGCGGACGCTGGTACTATCCGCGCTGACTTCGCTGAAAGCATCGATGCAAACGCTGTTCACGGTTCTGATTCTGTTGAATCTGCTGCTCGTGAAATCAGCTACTTCTTCAAAGATGAAGAAATCTGCGCACGTTAATCTTAACGTAGTTGCAAATCGTGCCTAGGGAAACCTCGGCGCGCGAAGGGGCGGATAGGGATGCAGTTTACCCTCCGCCCTTTTTCCGTATTTAAGATAGCTAGGTTTTCTGCGCTAGCGAACACGTTTTATAGGTGAACACATGACTAATGAACAAAAAAAGGTGAATCTTTTGGGTTTAAGCCCACAAAAGATGAAAGACTTTTTTGTCGAAATGGGAGAGAAGCCGTTTCGTGCTCAGCAGTTATTAAAGTGGATTCACCAAGTGGGCCTAGAAGATTTTGATGACATGTCCAATGTCAGCAAGGTCATGCGTGACAAATTAAAAGAAATGGCGTGTGTAGAGTACCCAGAGGTTATCTATCACGATATTTCAAAAGACGGTACCCAAAAATGGGTGATGAAAATGCCGGGCGGTTCAAGTATCGAAACCGTTTATATTCCAGAAGGGGATCGCGGCACATTGTGCGTATCGTCTCAAATAGGTTGTTCTCTGGACTGTAGTTTTTGCTCCACCGGCAAGCAAGGTTTTAACCGTGACTTATCGGTTGCTGAGATCATTGGTCAGGTTTACGTAGCGGCAAAGAGTTTTGATAAGCCGGGTGAAAAGCGTGAACGTAAAATCACCAACGTTGTGATGATGGGCATGGGCGAGCCGCTTATGAACTTCGATAACGTGGTCGACGCCATGGCATTGATGATGGATGACTTTTGTTATGGTTTATCCAAGCGCCGTGTAACCTTAAGTACCTCAGGTGTGGTGCCTCGCCTTTATGAACTGGCTGAAGTCAGCGATGTCTCGTTGGCGGTGTCTTTGCATGCGCCAAACGATGAGTTACGTAATGTACTGGTTCCGATTAACAAGAAATACCCAATCAAAGAATTAATGAAAGCCTGTAACCACTACATGGCCTCATTGCCAGATCGTCGTAAACTCACTATTGAGTACACCATGATGAACAAGGTGAACGATGAAATGGAGCATGCAGAACAGTTGGCCGTTCTGTTGAAAGATACGCCTTGTAAAATCAACTTGATCCCGTTTAATCCGTTTCCAAATTCGGGTTATGAACGTCCTAGTAATAATCGTGTCTATAAGTTCCGTGACTACTTACATAGCCAAGGTTTCATCGTGACGATTCGTACCACCCGTGGTGATGATATTGATGCAGCCTGTGGTCAATTGGTAGGCCAGGTGGAAGACCGTACCCGTCGTAGTGAACGTTATATTAAGTTACGCGACATAAATGATAATTCTCCGTCAGTATAATAAATAGAACCCTATGATGATGATTAAGCAAGTAACCCTGATCGCGCTCGTTATAATGCTAGCGGGTTGCGTCACTGTAATGGACAGCCGTTTTACCAAAAAAGTCGATAACGATAAGGCGGTAGAAACCTATGTTGCATTAGGTGTGGGTTATCTTCGCAATGGCAACATGCCTTTAGCGCGCAAAAAAATAGAGCGCGCCCTTGAGATTGCCCCTGATAGTGCATCTGCACACAGCGCTATGGCCACTTACTGGATTGAGCGCAATGAGATGAATCTGGCCGAAAAAGAATTTAAGATCGCTCTCGACCTGGATGATGAACACAGCCCAACCAATTATCACTACGGCCGTTTTTTATTCGCTATTCGTAATGATGATAAAGGTTGTAAGTTCATCAAGCGCTCCGCTGAAGATGTTGATTACACGGCCCGTGTCTTAGCCTATGAAAATCTAGCGCTTTGTTATGATCACTTTAAACAGCAAAGACTGGCAATGGATGCGTATGAAAAAGCGTGGTCTTTGGATACCAGTAGCACGATCTCTAGCTTGAACTTAGCACGCATTTATTTGCAGCGTAATCGAGCTGATATTGCACAGCGCTGGTTTAGTCGCTTTGAAACCACGTTGCGTGAGCGTCAGTTACCTCATAATGCCGCCAGTTTGTATACCGGTGCCATGTTGGCTAAAGCCAGCCGAGATAAAAACGCACAAGCCAGTTTTGCATTCAAGCTTAAGAAACGTTTTCCCCGTTCAGATGAATACAAGCGTTACCGCGCCAGCCAGAATTGAGTTAATTACCCCTTATGAATAAGCAAGGTCAGTCTCCAATTAAGCGTCGTGTCTCCCGTCAAATTATGGTGGGAAATGTTCCTGTTGGCGGTGATGCACCCATTGCCGTGCAAAGTATGACCAATACAGAAACCTGCGATGTAGCGGCGACGGTTGCGCAAATTAAAGCCCTAGAAGATGTGGGTGCTGACATTGTGCGCGTGAGCGTGCCCTCTATGGAAGCGGCCGAAGCGTTTGGCGAGATCAAGAAGTTAGTCAATGTTCCTTTGGTTACCGACATTCATTTTGATTACAAAATCGCATTACGTGTGGCTGAGTTAGGTGCGGACTGTTTACGTATTAACCCAGGTAATATCGGTCGTGAAGATCGTGTTCGCGCGGTAGTTGATGCGGCGCGTCATCATGGTATCCCCATTCGCATCGGTGTGAATGCTGGCTCATTAGAAAAAGACTTACAGAAAAAATACGGCGAGCCGACACCGGATGCGTTAGTGGAAAGTGCCATGCGCCACATTGATATTTTAGACCGCCTGAACTTCCCTGATTTCAAACTCAGCCTTAAAGCATCGGATGTGTTTATGACCGTTGCAGCGTATCGTCAGATCGCCTCTCAGATTGAGCAGCCATTACACCTGGGTATCACAGAAGCCGGCGGCCTGCGCAGTGGTACGGTTAAAAGCTCGGTGGGCTTAGGTATGTTATTGATGGATGGCATCGGTGATACCTTACGTGTGTCATTAGCAGCGGACCCCGTACAAGAAATTAAAGTGGGCTTTGATATTTTAAAAAGCTTAAAGCTACGCAGTAAAGGCATTAACTTTATCGCCTGCCCAAGTTGCTCTCGTCAAAACTTTGATGTGGTGAAAACCATGAACGAGTTAGAGACCCGTGTTGAAGATATTTTAACACCACTGGATGTTTCTGTGATTGGTTGTGTGGTCAACGGCCCAGGTGAAGCGAAAGAAACCGACTTAGGTTTAACGGGTGGCAGCCCAAATAACTTGATGTATGAAGATGGTGTACCAAGCAGTAAGTTAGATAACGAAAACTTGGTCGATAACCTAGAAAAAATGATCCGCCGTAAAGTAGCTGAAAAAGAAGCTGCAGACGCATCCATCATTGCAAAAGTGTAAGTTAACTTTACGACAAAGAATTGAAGGAAAACATTTTGGCGCAGAAAAATATTCAAGCCATTCGTGGAATGAACGACATTTTACCGGGTCAGACTCAGGTATGGCGTTATTTAGAAGACCAAGTTAAAGCGGTTTTAGATGGCCATGGTTATCAAGAAATCCGTATGCCAATGGTAGAAGAGACTCGTCTTTTTAAGCGCTCTATTGGCGAAGTGACCGATATCGTTGAAAAAGAAATGTACACCTTTGATGACCGCAATGGCGACAGCCTAACGCTTCGCCCTGAAGGCACCGCCAGTTGTGTGCGCGCGTGCGATGAACATCAGCTAATTGCAAACAATGCTCGTCAACGTCTTTGGTATATGGGGCCGATGTTTCGCTATGAGCGCCCACAAAAAGGTCGTTATCGTCAGTTTCACCAAATTGGTGTTGAGACCTTTGGCATGGCCGGCCCAGATATCGACGCAGAGTTAATCGTCATGACTCACCTGCTTTGGCAGCGTTTAAATATTCGTGACAAGGTTACCTTGCAGCTCAATACCCTAGGCAGTAATGAAGCGCGCGCCAACTACAAAGCGGCCTTGGTGGAATACTTATCGGTTCGTAAAGACGAACTTGATGAAGACAGTCAGCGTCGATTAGAGAGCAACCCATTACGTATTTTAGATTCTAAAAACGAGCAAACCCAAGCGTTACTCAATGATGCACCGGATTTCTTTGACTACCTTGATGAAGAATCCGCTGAACATTTTACTCAGCTTAGGGCACTTTTAGATGCGGTTGGCGTCGAATACGAAATCAACCCACGCTTAGTACGTGGCTTAGATTACTACAGTAAAACTGTATTTGAGTGGGTCACCACTGAATTAGGCGCACAAGGTACGGTATGTGCCGGTGGTCGATATGATGGTCTCGTAGAGCAACTAGGTGGTAAAGCGACCCCAGCGGTGGGTTTTGCCATGGGCATTGAGCGTTTAATTTTAATGCTTGAAGCGTTAGATGTGATTCCTCAAGCGGTGCATAACTATTTGGATGTTTATCTTGTGGCGGTGGGTGATGTAACCAGCGCAGCTATGCAAATATCCGCACAATTGCGTGAGCAGCTGCCAAATTTACGCTTACAAATGCACATGGGTGGCGGCAACTTTAAGAAACAAATGAAAAAAGCCAATGAAAGCGGTGCTCAATTCGCACTGATTCTAGGTGAAGACGAAGTGGCCAATAGCCAAGCGGGTATTAAGCCGCTGCGTGACCAATCTGAACAGGTCAGTGTTGCCCATTCAGACTTAGCGGCTTGGTTTGCTCAAGCGCTATAAAAGCAGATTAAATTACGATACAGTCGTTGCCCTTAACGACTGACTTTCATTAGATCAACAGGCATTTGTTCAGCCTTAATTAGAATAAAAATCGGAGCCAAATCATGACCGACATGCGCACAGAAGAAGAACAAGTAGAAGCCATCAAAAATTGGTGGAAAGAAAACGGCAAACAAACCATGGTGGCCCTAGTGGTTGTTCTTGGTGGTTGGTTTGGTTACCAAGGCTATCAAGGTCAACAACAAGCGGCTGGTGAAGCGGCTTCGGTTGTGTATCAAGAAATGCTGTCTTTGCAGGACAGTGAATCTGAAGAAGATAAAGGCCGCCGTGCGGTATTACTTGATCAGTTACAAAGCGAATATGGCTCAACGGTTTACGCTCAATTCTCCGGTTTATTCAAAGCAAAAGATGCAGTGGATGCAGGTGATTTAGCGGCGGCAGCGGCTGAGCTTGAAGTGGTTAAGAGTGAAACGTCTGATGACGCACTGCGTCACCTAGCCACTGTGCGCTTGGCCCGTGTGTACATCGCACAAGAAAAAGTAGATGAAGCATTAACGTTGTTAGCGGCTGATAACAGCACCGCATTCAGTGCCGAATACTATGAAGCCAAGGGCGATGCACTATTAGCCAAAGGTGATCAAGATGGCGCTCGTGATGCATACAGCGAAGCCGTGGTTGAAGCGCAACGTATCGGAGCCAACAACCCGATTTTAAACATGAAACTTGATGATCTAGCGGTGGCTAACTAATGCGTTTATTGGTTGCATTATTGCTGATCAGTTTGGCGGCATGTTCAAGCAATGAGAAAAAAGAACAGCAAGATCTAGGGCCTAAATCTTTAGACGGCATTGATGAAGAAATCAGCCTGTCTCAGCAATGGCGTCACCAAGTGGGTATTGGCATGGGCAAGGCCTATGCTCGCCTACAGCCAGCTATCAGTGGTGATGATATCTACGTTGCCAGTGCAAATGGGTTGGTCGAAGCACTGACTCTGCAAAGTGGGGCAACTGTTTGGTCGACCAATCTCGATACTGAGATTACGGCTGCGATTGCTGTACATGGCTCTAAAGGTTTTGTTGCTACCGCAAATGGCGATGTGATTGCGCTCAATATTAATGATGGTAGCGAAGCATGGCGTAAGAACATTAAAGCTGAAGTACTGTCTGTACCTGTTATCCAAGGTGATGCCCTAGCGTTGCAAACGGTTGATGGCAAGCTGCATGTGCTTGATGTTTCAAACGGCAACTCACGCTGGAGTTATGATAGTAACCTGCCAAATTTGTCGCTTCGCGGTACTTCTCAGCCCATCTTTCATGGCGGCAGTGTGATTGCTGGCTTTGCCAGTGGCAAGGTTGTGGGCCTGAATGCAAAAAATGGCATGGTGTTGTGGCAAGAGCGTATTGGTATTCCAGCGGGGCGCAGTGAATTAGAGCGTCTTGTGGATGTGGATGGGCGCTTACTAGTCAAAGACGACACCTTGTTTGTAGCCGGTTACCAAGGCCATGTGATGGCCATCGATTTGCGTAACGGTAAAACCATGTGGAAGCGTGAAGCCTCAAGTTATCACGGCCCGTTAAACGGCTTGGGCAATATTTATCTGGTATCGGATGATGATCATATCCTAGCGGTTGATGATCAAAGTACCAATGATGTTTGGCTACAAGCAGATTTAGAAGGCCGTCAGTTAAGCGAGCCGGTTCTGTTTGCCAACCACATTGCCGTCACCGACTTCGAAGGTTATATCCATTTGGTTAAACAACTAGATGGCACCATTGTTGGTCGTGACCAACTTGTGCGCCCACCTATCTCTTGGGTGCGCACCGGCAGTTATGGAATGAAGCATCCGTCTCGTCTATTTGATTATGACGATGGCATTCGTACCAGCTTGCTGGCCCGTGGTGATTTTCTTGTGGCGATCAGTAACTCAGGTTATCTGAGTGTATTTAAGCTAGACAAGTAACACACGCTTACAAAACGCCCCTGCCGGTAAGCCTGCAGGGGCGTTTTTGCTTTAGACAAAATCAATTCGGCGGTATTTGCTTGGCGCTTTCATAAGCAAAAACTGCTATTATATGTACATATACTTCATAGAATCGCACGCATAATGAATCCTGTAATCGCTCTTGTGGGCCGCCCAAATGTGGGTAAGTCCACTCTGTTTAATCGCCTAACGCGCACACGTGATGCCCTAGTGGCTGACGTTGCCGGCTTAACCCGTGACCGAAAATTCGGCGCCGGTAAAGTGGGTGAACGTGATTATATCGTGGTTGATACGGGTGGTATCAGCGGCATGGAGGTGGGTCTGGATGAAAAAATGGCCGAGCAAAGCTTCCAAGCCATTGATGAAGCGGATGTGGTTTTATTTTTAGTGGATGCACGCTCAGGGTTAACCCCAGCTGACATCATGATTGCCAAGCACCTGCGTACGCTTGAAAAGAAAACCTATGTGGTTGTCAATAAAATTGACGGTTTGAACCCTGATATTGCCGTGCTTGATTTCCATGAGCTTGGCCTGGGAGAGTTGCAAATTATTGCGGCGTCTCATAACCGCGGGGTCAGCTTACTTATGGAGCTGGTTCTTTCGGAATTACCATCCGAATTCGACGTTATTGAAGGCGAAGAAGCGGATAAAAATCGCGGCATTAAAATCTCCGTGGTCGGCCGCCCGAATGTGGGTAAGTCCACCTTGGTGAACCGCATGTTAGGTGAAGACCGCGTTGTGGTATTTGACCAAGCCGGTACCACCATGGACAGCATTTATATTCCATACGAGCGACATGGCCAAAAATATACATTAATTGATACCGCCGGTGTGCGTCGCCGTAAAAGCATCACAGAGGCTGTGGAAAAATTTTCCATTGTTAAAACCCTTCAAGCCATACAAGACAGTAACGTGTGTGTACTGGTCATTGATGCCCGCGACGGCATTGTTGAACAAGACCTGACCATGTTGAGCTTTGTATTAAACGCGGGTCGCGCGTTAGTTATCGCATTGAATAAATGGGATGGTATGGAGCTTGAACAAAAAGATTTTGTCAAAAAAGAAATTGAACGTCGCTTAACATTTGCCGATTGGGCTGACATGCATTTTATCAGTGCATTACACGGTACGGGCGTAGGTAATTTATATGACTCAGTGAATGAGGCCTATCAAAGTGCTCACTTGGATATGTCGACTTCCCAGTTAACCCGTATTCTTGAAGATGCCGTGATGGACCATCAGCCACCGGTTGTCGGAACCTCTCGTGTTAAATTACGTTACGCCCACCAAGGTGGCATGAACCCACCAATTATCGTTGTACACGGTAATAAAACGGCGTCTTTAACCGACAGCTATAAACGATATTTAGGCAACACTTTTAGGCGCGTACTTAAAATAAGTGGTACGCCGATTCGCTTTGAATTTAAGTCAGGTGAAAACCCGTTCGGCGATACAAAAGAAGATCGTATCTTTAATAAATCAAAACGCGGTGAGCGCCTCAAACAAACCGACTCCATTCGCCAGGCCAAACGTGACAAAGTGGCTAAGCGTAAGAAAAAAATAAACCGCAAGGGTCAGGCCTAGTAAATACCAAACGCCCTACGGGGCGTTTTTTATGTGTGCTTACCTATGATTGCGAATACCTTAGCAGAGTAACAGTATGACGAAACTTTACGGCCAAGCCGATGCTACTTATCAAGCCGCAGGTGAATATGATGGTATTAAAAAACTGGTGGATGATTTTTACGACATCATGTCGCAGTTAAAAGAATCACAGCATATTCGTCAAATGCATCCTGATGACTTAGAAGCCTCTCGCGATAAGCTCACTCGCTTTTTATGCGCTTGGACAGGCGGGCCACGTTTATACCGTGAAAAATATGGGCCCATTTCCATTCCTCAAGCTCATGCTCATCTAACCATTGGTAGTACCGAGCGTGATGCGTGGTTATTGTGTATGAAACAGGCGTTAGCTAAACAAGATTACCCGCAAGATTTTCAAGACTACATGATCACGCAACTGGCCATGCCAGCTGAGCGTTGCCGTAACGCGGATTAATTCTCTTTCGGCTTGTCTAAAATATAAAACCTGATCATGACAATGATCAGGTTTTTTTTGTGAGTAAGATTTTAATATTGTTAAGCAAACACGCTTACAGTTTGATGGCTCATGACAATGGCTTTACCATTTTCATCCCACATGGTGGCGTCAATATGACTGTAACCATCTTGTGCTTGTTTGATCTTGGCTTCGTATTGCCACCAATGATTGGCACTTTTCGTTTGTGGTGAGTCGATAAAACTCATGCTCCAAGTGAGTGAGCTACCCGCAGCAGGGGCTTTCAATAGTGATAATGTGGCCGGTGGCCATGCGTCTAATAATGCAAGAATTTGAGGCACATTAATTGGTTGGTTACATGGGTCTTTCAGTTTGATCCAGCCACCCATTGTGTTTTGAGTAGAACCCATAAATGGCATGGTGCCTTCGGTAAAACGGTAGTCAAAGTGTTGAGTAAAGTCCGGTGTGACCTTGGGGATAAATGGAAATTCGGCAACACTCTCGGGCGCTTTAGTGGCAGGGGCATCGTTGTAATCAATTTTAATAGTCGACTCACGTGCACCACCAAAGCTGGCTAGCATAACCGCACAAGGGGCATCATTTTGATAGGCGCTAATTTGAACCTGTGTGGCAGACTTACCAGAACGTAAAACAGTTACAATGACATCCATCTCGCCAGGTGCAACTGGTGCCACAAACGACAACATAATAGAACGTATAACACGATCCTGGCTGATCGACGTAGGGATCTTTTCGTACATCATAGCGGCCACTAAACCACCAAAGGTGGCACGACCCTGGCCCCAATTTTCCGGTACGATGACGGTGGTGTCCGTTGTTTGACGAACCTGATCCATTATTCTATTAAAATTCATATTTTTTATCTCGATTGGCAACGATTGAATCATAGATGCTTGTCACTGCGTATGCTTATTTTATGGATAAAGAATACGACGTACAGGCCATCATGGTCTACTTGAGTTTTACTTCTGTGAATCAAACGACTGAGGAACACTTTTAGCCGCCCACTTATCAGGTGGCGAACACAGTGCTTAAACGTTAACTTTTTCTGACTACGCCCCAAGGATACTAAATGTGGATGATCATAGTCTAAGATCGATGCTTTGATGCCTTCCACGAGATCGGGTAAAGTAGGCGCAATCAATCTATAAACTAAAAGAGTCATGTGAATCATGAGCACTCATTCGTTAGCAGGAACGCTACCACCAGCCGATCAACTGGTGAATGTCGCCAAGTTAATCACCGCGTATTACAGTGACAAACCTGATCCAAGCATTGCCGCACAAAAAGTAGCGTTTGGTACCTCTGGCCACCGAGGCTCATCATTTAAGCGCAGTTTCAACGAAGATCATGTACTGGCCATCAGCCAAGCCATTTGTCTATATCGAGAGAAAGAGGGCATTACAGGTCCATTATTCTTAGGCATTGATACTCACGCATTATCAGAGCCTGCCTTTGTTAATTCCATGGAAGTATTTGCTGCAAACGGCGTTAACGTCATGATCTCAGCCGGTGGAGAATACACCCCTACACCAGCCGTATCCCATGCCATTATTGTGTATAACCGTGGCCGCACCACAGGCCTAGCCGATGGTATTGTGATTACCCCATCCCATAACCCACCAGACGGCGGCGGTTATAAATACAACCCAACCAACGGCGGCCCAGCCGATGGTCACATTACCGGCTGGATTGAAAATAAAGCCAATGAATTATTACTAGCCGGTTTAAAAGACATTAAACGCATGCCTTACGAGCAAGCACTGAAAGTCTCAACTACCCACGAATATGACTTTTTAAATACCTACGTGAATGATTTAGAAAGTGTCATCAATATGGACGCCATTCGTGGGGCCAATATTCGTATGGGCGTTGATCCACTGGGCGGTGCAGGTGTAAATTACTGGGGCGCCATTGCTGAGCGTTACAAGCTGGATTTAACCGTACTAAACCAAGGCGTGGACTTAACCTTCCGATTTATGACGCTTGATTGGGACGGCAAAATCCGTATGGACCCCTCGTCATCTCATGCTATGCAAAGTTTAATTGGTTTGAAAAACAAATTCGATATCACCTTTGCTTGCGACACCGACCATGACCGTCACGGCATCGTCACCAATAGTTCAGGTTTAATGCTACCAAACCATTACCTGGCTACGGCCATTGATTACTTATTTCAAAATCGTCCGAACTGGTCAGCGGGTGCTGCTGTGGGTAAAACCCTGGTGAGCAGTTCCATGATCGACCGTGTTGCCAATAAAATCGGCCGCAAATTATATGAAGTACCGGTTGGCTTTAAATGGTTTGCTGATGGTTTATTCGATGGCAGCTTAGGTTTTGGCGGTGAAGAAAGTGCAGGGGCGTCGTTTTTACGTAAAGACGGCAGTGTGTGGACGACCGATAAAGACGGCATCGCCCCAGCACTGTTATCCGCAGAAATGACTGCTGTAACCGGCAAAGACCCTGGTGAAATTTATAAAAATCTCACTGACCTTTTAGGCGAGCCATGTTCAGATCGTGTTGATGCTCCCGCTACGCCAGAGCAAAAAGCCAAGCTATCTAAACTTTCACCAGAGCAAGTCACTTCCGATATGTTAGCCGGTGAAAAAATTACCAATGTATTAACCACGGCACCTGCTAACCATGCCGCCATTGGTGGGCTAAAAGTTACCACCGAAAACGGCTGGTTCGCCGCGCGCCCATCGGGCACCGAAGATATTTATAAAATTTACGCCGAAAGCTTTAAAGGCAAAGATCACTTACAAAGTATTTTTGATGAAGCCCAAGTCTTGGTGGACTCAGCGCTTAAGGCCTAATAACTTAAATTTTGCTTGTCTAAAAGCCAATACTTTTCAGGTTGAAATACCTGCTGGGTATTGGCTTTTTTGTATTCAGAAAATAATAAATATGTGTAGGTCTGGAGCCGAGTGTTGTACAGGAGAGATAATGGTGGGCCCACCTGGACTCGAACCAGTGACCAACCCAAGGATTTATAGAGAGTCGAGGACGCAGCTTACTTATTTGTAAAAATTCTTGAAGATGATAATGGTGGGCCCACCTGGACTCGAACCAGGGACCAACGGATTATGAGTCCGCTGCTCTAACCAACTGAGCTATGGGCCCGCAATGACCCAAGAACTGGGTATTGAAGGTCTTTCTTTTTACCTAAAGATTTAGGCAATAAAAAAGAGCCTCGGATTATAAAGTCCTTGGCTCTCTTTTCATAGTGTTAAGTCTATGATTTTTAGATGTTTTTACTCATCTAAGAACGAACGCAAGTGGTCGCTGCGGCTTGGATGGCGCAGTTTACGCAATGCTTTCGCTTCGATCTGACGAATACGCTCACGAGTAACGTCGAACTGCTTGCCCACTTCTTCTAGAGTGTGGTCAGTGTTCATATCGATACCAAAGCGCATACGCAATACTTTGCTTTCACGAGCCGTTAGACCACCCAGTACGCCGCGTGTGGCGTCAGTTAGTCCGGTTTCAGTGGCATGATCGATCGGACTTGAGCCGTTTACGTCTTCAATGAAGTCACCTAGGTGGCTATCTTCATCATCACCAATTGGCGTCTCCATGGAGATAGGCTCTTTGGCGATCTTAAGCACTTTACGAATCTTATCTTCAGGCATATCCATGCGTTCTGCCAATTCTTCAGGGGTGGCTTCGCGGCCCATTTCCTGAAGCATTTGACGGCTTACACGGTTCAACTTGTTGATGGTTTCGATCATGTGTACCGGAATACGAATGGTACGGGCTTGGTCAGCAATCGAGCGCGTAATGGCCTGACGGATCCACCAAGTTGCATAAGTTGAGAATTTGTAACCACGACGGTATTCAAACTTATCAACCGCTTTCATCAAACCGATGTTGCCTTCTTGGATAAGATCTAAGAATTGCAGGCCACGGTTAGTGTATTTTTTCGCAATGGAGATTACCAAACGTAAGTTGGCTTCAACCATTTCTTTTTTCGCACGACGAGCACGGGCTTCACCGATACTCACACGACGGTTAATTTCTTTGATATCGACGATTTCAATACCGACACGTTTAGAAACTTGGCCGATTTTCTTTTGGGCGCGTTCTAGGTCGTATTTATTGTTTAATACAGATGGCGCATACGGCTTGTCGCTGTTGGCAAGCTCGCCTACCCATGCAACATTGCCTTCGTTGCCTTGGTAGGATTTGATGAACTCTTGACGATTCATTTTACACTTGCGCGTTAGAATGGTCATAAGCTGACGCTCTTGTGCGCGGATGGCATCAAGGTTGTCACGGGCGCTGCCAACAAGTTCATCGAAGTACTTTGGAGACAGTTTGATCGGTGCAAATAGCTCAGCTAACAGGCCGTTTTCTTTGTCGCCTTGTTTGCTGCCGCGGCCATGTTTTTCGATGGCTTTTTCAGTTTTGCTTAGCTGCTTTTCGATCTCAGCCATGCGGCGCTTAACTTCAACTGGATCTGGACCAGAAGGCGCATCGCTTGTGTCGTCATCATCATCTGCGTCGTCACCAGCTTCTTCTTTCTCTTTTTCTTTTTCAGCTTTTGCTTCTGCTGAAATAGGGGTAGCCGGCACGGGGTCATCATCACTGGCGTCAATGAAGCCGTTAAACACGTCACCAAGACGGTTAATTTCTTCATCCGCCATGGACTCTTCTACTGCATCTAATACAGTACGTACGGCGCCAGGGAAATAAGACAGGGCGGCCATTACTTCACGAATACCTTCTTCGATTCGTTTGGCAATGACGATCTCGCCTTCACGGGTCAATAGTTCAACGGTACCCATTTCACGCATGTACATGCGAACTGGGTCCGTGGTGCGGCCCACATCACTTTCTACAGCTGCAAGTGCCGCTGCGGCTTCTTCCATTGCTGCTTCATCAGTGTTGTTGTCGCCCATGATCATGGTGTCAGAATCAGGCGCAACCTCGGCAACGGTAATACCGATGTCGTTGATCATGCGAATGATGTCTTCTACCTGTTCAGGTGTGGCAATGTCATCTGGAAGGTGGTCATTTACCTGAGCATAGGTTAGGTAACCTTGTTCCTTGCCTTTGGCTATGAGCTCTTTAAGACGGGACTGTTGTGTGGCGGCCATATATACCCTATGTTGTCCTGTACTGTACGCGAATCGAACCCGTAATTATAATCGTCTGGTTACGGGTTATCCAGCACTGATGTGATTAAGTAATTGATAATGGGGTTTTTTTTACCCCTTTCAAGGTGTTTGCCCGGTTAATTGGCGATATTTATCCTGTTCTTGTGGGCTGAGTGACTCGAGCTTTCCACCTGCTTTGATGAGCTTGGTGTGTAAAAGGTTCAAATCTAAGATCGCGCTGGCCCAATGGAACATTTGTTGATCATCTGATTGTAGATGTTTAAAGCCACCTTTGTTGGCGGCTTGGCGAATTAATTTGGCTTTCATGAGCTTGGCTGTTTTCAAGCGTAGCTGGCTCAAGCAGTCGGTGGCAACCTGCTCTTGGCTAAGGTGACCATCGCTGCGATTGTGCTCTTCGGTTAAATTCTTGTATTCCTGATAGTCATTGTCTGTTGCCAGAAGACTCAGTGCATCCAGAAGGGTTTGCTGCGGAGACGCTTGCAATTGTTGGATCAATTTCTGCAATAACTGGCTGTAATGGCCTTCGTAGGTCTGCAAAAATGCAAGATCCCCAAAGCTTTGCACAATGTTAGGCGCATGAAGTATCAGTGCTATGGCTTGTTTGATTAACGGATGTTCAGCAATCTGGGTGGGCGCTTGCGCATATTCATCGTCATGATAACTGGGTGTATCTTGGTATGAATTATCGTCGTGACGAGCTTGAGGCGCAGGAGTTGAAGGTGCTTGGTTTTCACGCTGCTGCTCGCGCATCAGTGTGATGTTTTCTTCTGCTTGACCCATCTCTTTTAAGTCTTGGCTTTCTAGGCGCGTCTCTTCTGCTAAAGCTTGCCAAAATAAACTTTTCAATGCGATGCCTGGGATTTGCTGAATCATAGGGGCGGCTAATTTTGCTAGGCGCGCGCGGCCTTCTAGGCTTTCACTGTCATCAATATCTTGTTTGATGGTTTGCAATAAAAATTCGCTGATGCCTTGTGCATAAGATAGGCGCTGCTCAAAACCGGCTTTGCCTTCTTTACGCACCACTGTGTCTGGGTCTTCGCCTTCGGGTAAAAACATGAAGCGAATTTGCTGGCCGTCTTCCAGTAAGGGCAGTACTAACTCTAAGCCTCGTTTAGCGGCTTTACGACCAGCCGCATCGCCATCGAAACAAAAGACGATCTCGGGTGCGATTTTAAACAGTTTTTGTAAGTGCGTGCTGCTGGTGGCGGTGCCCAATGTGGCTACGGCATAGTGAATACCAAACTCATGCAGAGCGACAACGTCCATATACCCTTCAACGACCACAAAGCGCTTGAGAGGTTGACGAATTTGACGGCACTCGTATAGGCCATACAATTCATGGCCTTTGTTGAATATGCTGGTCTCTGGGCTGTTCAGATACTTGGGTTTGTCGTCACCCAAGGTACGCGCACCAAAGCCAATGGTTCGCCCGCGAACATCCCGAATGGGAAACACCACGCGATTGCGAAAACGGTCATAGCACTTACCGTCTTCTTTGCTGATGAGCATGCCGGTATCAACGAGGCCTTTTAATTTGTCATCATCGGTGGCCAGTGTGCTTTTTAAATTGTCCCAGCCCGGTGGGGCAAAACCGATTCCAAAGAATTTTGCAGCCTTGCCCGATAACCCGCGTTTTTTAAGGTAATTAACGGGGGCGTCTTTGTCGGCATGGAAGCGCAATTGTTGCTGATAGAACTCACTGGCGCTGCTCATTAAGTCGTAATGGGAGGCGCGCTCTTGTTGCTGTTTTTGTTGAAATGGGCTGCTTTCTTCTTTGGGTACTTCAAGGCCCACGGTGCCGGCCAGTAATTCAACCGCTTCAGGGAAATCGATGTGGTCGTATTCCATGACAAAACCAATGGCGTTGCCTTTTGCGCCACAGCCAAAGCAATAATAGAACTGTTTGTCGGATGCGACGGTGAACGAAGGTGTTTTTTCACTGTGAAAAGGGCAGCAGGCGTGATGGTTTTTACCGGCTTTTTTTAAGCGCACGCGACTATCAACCACATCAACGATATTAACGCGGGAGAGTAAATCATCGATGAAATTTTGTGGGATGCGGCCAGTCACAGGTTTAAACCTATCTACGTTTCACGGTTGTCTACTTATTTCGGCTCGCTAATAAAGGCGCACTCGAAGGACAATTAAGTAAACACATCTGGCTAAGAATGCCAGCTTGATAGGAATCTTGAAAGAGATTGCTAGGCTTTAGGTCGGTTATGCAAAGCTGGCTTTAACAAGCTTGCTCACATCACCCATATCGGCACGACCTTGTACCTGAGGTTTCACTAGCGCCATGACTTTCCCCATATCCTGCATACCTGTTGGATTAACCTCAGCCACTGCTTTATCAACAATGGCTGAAAGTTCTTCCGCAGATAGGGCTTCTGGTAGGAAGTCCTGAATAACGCTCACTTCGTAGTATTCCACTTCAGCAAGTTCTGAACGACCAGCGTCTTCATATTGCTTAATGGAATCACGGCGTTGTTTTACCATCTTATCCATGATGGTAAGGACACGAGCGTCATCCAGTTCGATGCGTTCGTCAACTTCAACACGTTTGAGCTCGGCTTGGATCAGACGCAGGGCTTGAGTACGCGGCTTATCTTTAGCACGCATAGAAGCTTTTACTGCATCTTTTAACTGTTGAACCAGTCCTTGCTCACTCATGTCTGTCTCTCTAATTCAGTGTATGGCTTAGTAAAGACGAGTCATTTTACGCTGTTCGCGTGAAACTTTTTTAGCATGACGCTTAACAGCAGCTGCTTTTTTGCGCTTACGCTCAGCAGTTGGTTTTTCGAACTGTTCACGACGACGTACTTCAGATAGTACACCGGCTTTCTCGCAAGAACGCTTGAAACGACGTAGTGCTACGTCAAATGGCTCGTTTTCTTTTACTTTAACTTGTGGCATTCAATCTACCCTATGTGTATCAGTTGACTTAGTCGGTGAAAATCACCCACTAGAAATTAATCAGTTTCCTGACGCCGAGTGCTTTGCAGTCACTCAGGCCCTATTGAGGCGGGGGATTCTACTCGCTTTGTTTGCTAATTGCAAAGCTCAGTGGAGTATAGGCGATACTGGGTATTTATGTGCACAACCCCGCGCCAACACTGGGTTCTGGTGTTCTGGCCGCAGGCTGCGTAAAATAGCTGGCGCAAAAAATATGAGGTGAGTATGCGGGTTTTAGCCATAGAAAGCAGTTGTGATGAAACCGGAATCGCTATTTACGATTCTGAGCAAGGGCTATTGTCCCACGCATTGTACAGTCAGGTAGAAATGCACGCCATTTATGGTGGTGTGGTACCTGAGTTGGCGAGCCGCGATCATATCCGTAAGGCTATCCCACTTATTAAAGAAGTGATGACAAAGGCCAATACCACCTCAAACGAATTAGACGGTATTGCTTATACCTCTGGCCCTGGTTTGGCTGGTGCATTGTTAGTGGGTGCGTGTTTGGCTCGTAGCTTGGCGTGGAGCTGGGGCTTACCCACTCTGGCGGTTCATCATATGGAAGGGCATTTGTTGGCCCCGTTATTAGAAGATAACGCCCCAGAATTTCCGTTTGTGGCCTTGTTAGTTAGTGGTGGTCACACCCAGTTAGTGGATGTAAAAGGCATCGGCCAATATGAGCTGCTAGGTGAAAGCATTGATGATGCCGCCGGTGAGGCGTTTGATAAAACGGCCAAAATGATGGATTTGCCTTATCCAGGTGGCCCTCATATCGCAAAATTAGCCCAACACGGCACACCTGGGCGTTTTAAATTTCCGCGCCCAATGACAGACAGGCCTGGTTTGGATTTATCCTTCAGTGGCCTTAAAACCTTTGCGCGTAATACCATTGCTAAATGTCGAGAAGAGACGGGCTTAACCGAACAAGATAAAGCAGATATAGCACTGGCCTTTGAACAAGCCGCTGTTGATACACTGTCCATTAAATGTAAACGTGCACTTGAGCAAGCAGGACGTAAGCGTTTGGTGATTGCGGGCGGTGTGAGCGCGAATAAATATTTGCGTGAAAAATTACACAGCCTGATGGATAAGCTGCATGGGGACGTGTTTTATCCGCGCCCTGAATTTTGTACTGATAACGGTGCCATGATTGCTTATGCAGGTTGTCAGCGCATGAAGGCTGGGCAAAAAGACAATGACGAAATTGTCATACATCCTCGCTGGCCAATGGATCAGCTTGAGAGTATCTAGCCGGTTGTGAGCTTCTCTTTAGTCGTACTCTTTAATTTATTGAATACATTTTTATTATTTAGCACAGTGAATCCCTAGTTTTAGATTTTTCACTGTGCCCCTTATGGGAAAATTATGGACACAGTTTTTATTGATGGCTTAGAAGTAGAGACCATTATTGGTATTTATGATTGGGAGCGCGAAGTAAAGCAACGTGTTCGCATAGATTTACAAATGGCGTGGGATAATAAACCCGCAGCCCAATCAGAAGACATAGAAAAAGCACTTAATTATAAAGCGGTGTGTGATCGCTTGATTGATTTTATATCGGGCAGTGAATTTTTATTAGTCGAAACAATGGCTGAAAATATTGCTGATATTTTAATGAGCGAATTCAGTGTGCCATGGTTGCAGTTAAAACTGGCCAAACCAACTGCCATTCCACAAGCCAGTGGAGTGGGTGTAATGATAGAGCGCGGGAATAAGTAAAAGGATTCCATTTCATGGCTCAAGTTTATGTCAGTATTGGCAGTAACATAGACAAGCAAAAAAATATTTCAGGCTGTTTAGCGGCGCTGGCAGAGCACTTTGGTGCCTTGGTGTTATCGCCCATTTATGAAAGTGAAGCGGTAGGGTTTGAAGGTGATAACTTCTATAACCTGGTGGCTAAGCTTGAAACGCAATTAAGCGTGGGTGAACTAAACGAAGTTTTAAAAGGTATAGAAGATCAATATGGTCGCAAACGTACGGGGCCAAGGTTCAGCGGTCGTACGCTGGATATTGATATTCTTACCTACGATAATTTAATTGGCGACATTGACGGGGTGCAATTACCTCGTGATGAAATTACAAAAAACGCGTTTGTATTGTTACCCATGAACGATATTGCCGCGGATGAATTGCATCCGGAACTACAAGTCACCTATGGTCGACTGTGGTTTTTCTTTGATAAAGAATCACAAAATTTGTGGCAGGTTGAGCTTTAGGTTGTACGAGTCGAGCACTGCTCGCGATAGCTAAAGCCTAATTTGATAACGATGATGTGATGGGCTTTGTTGTTATGGTGAGTGTTAATATTGAATATTAATGGTATGTAATAATTAGAGTGGTTCACCCGCGCGCCCAAAACACTCACTGCGTTCGCGGGGCACACTGGGTGCGGGTTCGTACTGTTTTGTTTTGAAGTGGGTCGAGCATTGCCCCGCGCAAATAGTTAAAGGTGGGCGGTGCCCACCTTACAAGCCACGTCACAACCAGTCTCACATCTAGACGTTTCACATTTAGCTGTAAACGGTTCGTCCACCATCAACGTTAATGATTTGCCCGTTCATGTAATCGTTGTTGCATAAAAACAAAACCGTATCGGCAATGTTATCCACACGCCCCATGCGCTTCATAGGAATCTTATTCAAGATATCGCGCTTTGCATCATTACTCATATTGTCTTCTTGCTCTGGCCATAATATGGCACCGGGGCTGACGCCATTGCAGCGAATATGATGGCCCTCATCTTTGGCCAAAGAAAGGGTCAAGCTTTTTAAGGCTGCCTTGCTGGCACTGTAAATAGGATGCTGTTCAAGGGTACGCTCAGCATGAATATCAATGAGGTTGATGACCTGTCCATTAACTTGGCTTAAAAACGGCAACATCTTTTGAATTAAAAAAAACGGCGTTTCTACATTGCTGCTAAAAATAGTTTGCCAATTTTTAGGGGTGGCGTCTTGCCAAGGGGTGGGAAAAAACTGCGAAGCATTATTGATAAGGGCATCTAGTGGGCGATGAAATTCGCTGTACCATTCTTCTAAAATAATGGCACTGTTCTCATCACTTAAGTCAGCGCTGAATAACTCACAAGAGCCTTCTCTTTGATCATTTAGCTCTTTTTGCAGTGCTAATGCCGCTTGCTTACTTTGGCCATAATGCAAAAATACATCATAGTTATTTTTATGTAAAAGCCGGGCAATTGAGGCACCAATACGCTGTGCACCACCGGTAATCAGGACGGTTTTATTCATGTAGTTGCTCTACTGTCTTTTGTTCTTGTATGGCGTTAATGCGCGCTTGTTCAATGGCTTTGCCAAGCTCTGGCCCCTTAATACCTGAGGCAACGATGTCTTGATGATTCACCTGATTACAAGCGGTTAACATGTTTTGCATGTAACTGACTTGTGTATACGGTGAATCTTCTAAACCAGTTCTGCCATGGGCGTCGGCTTTACATACTAATAGCAGTTTTTCAAAGCGTTCAGGCTTGCGCAGGGCATCACATTGTTTGAAGACTTTAAAGAGGGTGCTGGCTTTTAATTCAAAGGCCCTGTGAACATGGGTGTGAAATTCGCAGGCTTTTAACGCAAGCTCCCTGTATTGGTTGGGCACTCGTAACCGCTCGCATAAGGCTTTGATCGGTTTTAACCCTAGGGTTTCATGGGCAATGTGTTGTGGCCATTTGGCTGGGTCCGTTTTGGCTTTGCCAAGATCATGAATTAACGCGGCAAAGCGGACATCGCCGTCATCACTTAGTAGGCAAGCTTGCTTGAGCGATAATAAACTGTGAAGGCCGGTATCAATTTCCGGGTGATGTTTAGGCGGTTGGGGAATACCAAAGAGGGCATCCAGTTCACCGAAAGTGTCTTTTAGTCCATTGCATTTTTTCAGTACTTCAAAATAGATCCATGGGCTTTTTTCATGCAAGGCGCGCTGGGTTTCTACCCACACGCGCTCAGGGGTAAGGTGTGTGAGTTCACCGGATTCGCTGATTTGTGTCATCAAATCCATTGTTTCATCGGCCACTTTAAATCCTAAATGATGAAAGCGGGCGGCGAAACGGGCCACGCGTAACACCCGTAACGGATCTTCACTGAAGGCATTACTTACATGGCGTAAGGTTTTCGAATGAATGTCAGCCT
>MDTG01306610.1_pt1 | contig 24947 bp, 24 predicted proteins | sample 811421 | NCBI WGS metagenome assembly MDTG01 (sample SAMN05326645, study PRJNA326480) | marine metagenome | isolation source: seawater | place: Pacific Ocean: South East | collected 2011 | reverse complement strand
ATGGAAACTTCGAGTAGAAATTCTGAGGTGATTCATGCAGGGATTTATTACAAAAAAAATTCTTTAAAATCTGAACTGTGTTTGAAAGGAAAGAAAATGCTTTATCAATATTTAGTTGAAAAAGAAATTAATTTTAATAATTGTGGTAAATACATTTTAGCAACAAATGAAGAGGAATGTGAAAAGCTTGAAGAGATTAGATTGAATGCAGTTGATTGTGGATTGGAAGACTTGGTATATGAACCTAATTTAAAAAGGATTTATCCTTTTTTAAACGTCAAGAATTCTATTTTTTCACCTTCTTCTGGAATTTTCGATAGTCATGAATATTTCAAAGCTCTAGAAAAAGATTTTTGTGATGCAGGAGGATTAGTTCTCTTAGGGAATGAGTGCCTAGAGATTGAAGAAATGCATGAGTGTTTTGAAGTTAAAATTAAAGATTTAAATAATGACCTAATTTATATTTTACAAACCAAATTTTTAATTAATGCTGCAGGTATTTATTCGGCAGAAGTAGCTAAACTCATCGATAAATCAAGAGAAATAGATGTACAGTACATCAAAGGAGAATATTATAATTATTCTGGCAAAGAAAAAATAAATCATTTAATTTACCCAGTGCCCGGGTCTCTTAGTTTAGGGCTCCATGCAACTATCGACCTTGGAAGTGGGATTAAATTTGGTCCCTCCGCTGTTGAAACAAGAGAATTAAATTATGAAGTAGAAGAAGAGAATAAAACTGACTTCATCAGATCACTTCAAAAGTATTGGCCTTCAATAAAAGAATCTAACTTATCTCCTAATTATTCTGGAATAAGGGCAAAAGAGAGGGGCGCAGAAGATTTTGGGTTAGAAAAAATTGATAAAAAAAATAAAATTGCTATCAATATTATAGGCTATATCTCACCTGGTTTAACTTCATCCTTGGCCCTTGGTGAAAAAATTATGAAATTAATTAAAAGCTAAATTTATGAATATTTTAGTTACAGGAGGATTAGGCTATTTGGGAAGTCACGCTGTAGTTGAGTTAATTAAACAAAATTACGGAGTTGTTATTCTTGATAATCTTTCAAATAGTCGTAAAAAAAATTTAAATGTTTTAGAAGAAATAAGCGATAAAAAAATAGATTTTTATGAGGCAGATATTAGAGACGATAAAAAATTAAATAAAATTTTTAGAGATAATAATATTTCAGGAATAATGCATTTTGCAGGACTTAAATCAGTTAAAAAGTCATATTCTGAAAGGGAAGAATATTTTGATGTAAATGTTAATGGAACAAAAAATCTAATAAATACGTTTAATGAAACCAATATCAATAAAAAGTTTTTTATTTTTAGCAGCAGTGCTTGCGTTTATGGAAAGCCAGATTATTTGCCTTATGACGAAAATCACAGTCTTCGTCCAGAAAACTATTATGGGCAGACTAAACTTGAATCTGAAATATTTTTAGAAAAGACATTTAAAAGTCATAAAGACTGGAAAATAATTATTCTTAGATATTTTAATCCCATTGGTTCGCATCATTCCTATCTTATTGGAGACAATCCTCTTGGAAAGCCAGAAAATTTATTGCCTAATATTTTAAAAGCTGTAAATTCTGGCCGAAAAAGTTTAAAAATTTTTGGCTTAGATCATGATACTTTTGATGGGACGCCAGTTAGAGACTTTATCCATGTAGAAGATTTAATTAATGGTCACGTTTTAGCATTAAATTTTCTTCGCAAAAATAAAAAAGATATCTACGAAATATTTAATATAGGCAGAGGGGAAGGCTTAAGCGTTCTTGAATTAATAAAATCTTTTGAAGATACAAATGATGTAAAAGTTTCATTCGAATTTACCGAAAAGAGAAAGGGAGATCTTCCAATATATTATTCCAGTGCAAAAAAAATTAACAAAAAGCTTGGCTGGGTGCCTAAATTTTCATTAAAAGATATGTGTAAAAGTTCTTGGGAATTTCACAAAAATAATAAGTAGAATATTAATAATTTTGGCTGAGTGGCAGAGTGGTCATGCAGCGGACTGCAAATCCGTCTACGCCGGTTCGATTCCGACCTCAGCCTCCATAAAAATTATGAAGAAAATAACTAAAGCAATAATTCCTGTAGCAGGATTTGGCACTAGAATGTTACCTGCAACTAAAGCTATTCCAAAAGAATTGTTACCCATAGTAGATAAGCCACTTATACAGTACATTTTAGAAGAAGCTATTCAAGGGGGTATAAAAGAAATAATTTTTGTCACAAGAAGCGGTAAAGAGGCCATAGAAAACCATTTTGATGAAAATTTTGAATTAGAAGATAGATTAGAATCCTCTGGTAAAAGAAAGATACTTAAGTCAATAAAAAATTTAATTCCAAAAGGAATTAAAATTTCCTCATTACGACAAGAGAATCCTAAAGGCTTGGGACATGCCATACTTTGCGCTAAACATGTAATTAGGGATGAAAATTTTGCCGTGTTTCTTCCAGATGAAATTCTTTTATCATCTAATAAAAAAAATGACTTTTCTAAAATGATGAGCTTTTATAATAAAAATGGTGAAGGACAAATATTAGTAGAAAAAGTAAAAAAAAGTGAAGTGAGTAATTATGGCATCATAGACATCAACAGCAAGAGACTAAATTTTAAGTCACCTAAAAGAATAAAAAAACTAGTAGAAAAGCCCAATGTTCAAAGAGCTCCGTCAAATTTTAGAGTTGTTGGAAGATATATTCTACCTTTTCAACTGATGACTTTGATAAAAAGAACACCTCCTGACAAAAGTGGAGAAGTACAATTGACAGATGCACTTGATAAGTTGATTAAATTAGGCGAAAAGCCAGTAAATGCAGTTTTGTCTGAGTCTAAAATATTCGATTGTGGTTCAAAAAAAGGTTTTCTTGGTGCTAATATATCAATCGCAATACAAGATAAAGAATTAAGAAAATATATTAAAAGAATCATTGACTAATGCCCAGGTGGTGGAATTGGTAGACACAAGGGACTTAAAATCCCTCGAAGGCAACTTCGTGCCGGTTCAAGTCCGGCCCTGGGTACCACTATAAATTATATGTCTTCAAAAAAAGTACTATTAACCGGAGCAGATGGCTTTATTGGCTCCCATTTAGCAGAATGTTTAGTTGAATCAGGCTTCGAAGTTAAAGCTTTGGTTCAATATAATTCTTTTAATTCCTGGGGGTGGTTAGATGAAACTAACCTGCAGGATAAAATCGAAATAGTCGAAGGTGACATAAGAGACCCAGAATTTTGTAATAAGATCTGTAGGAATGCAGAGAATTTAATTCATTTAGCTGCTTTAATTTCAATACCCTACTCTTATTCATCAGTTCAAAGCTACATAGATACAAACGTTACTGGAACAAACAATATATGTAATGCTGCGCTAAATAATAATTTAAGTAGAGTTTTAGTTACTTCAACAAGTGAAGTATATGGAACAGCGAAATATGTTCCAATTGATGAAAATCATCCACTTCAACCACAGTCTCCTTATAGCGCATCTAAAATTGCAGCAGATTCTATTGCATTAAGTTATTTAAATTCTTTCAATTTACCAATAACCATAGTTAGACCATTTAACACTTATGGACCAAGGCAATCAGCTAGAGCAATAATTCCCACTGTGATTTGTCAAATACTTAATAATGAAAAAGAAATACATCTAGGAGATACTTCGCCAACAAGAGATTTAAGTTTCGTAACCGATACATGTAATGGATTCATAGAAATTCTAAAAAATAATGAAACTATTGGAATGACTCTAAATTTAGGAAGTGGAACAGAAATTTCCATTAATTCTCTTGTAGATAAGATTTCGTCAATCATAGGTAAAGATATTTTAATAAAAGTTGATGAAAATAGAATAAGACCAGAAAATTCGGAAGTTTATAGACTTTTAAGTAATTCAAACCTTTTTAGAAAAATTACAGGTTACAAAAATAAAAAAACTATTGAAGAAGGATTAAAAGAAACAATTGAATGGTTTTCACAAGAAAAAAATTTAAAAAAAATTAAGTCTTATAAATATAATGTTTGAAGAAACTTTTAAATTTATTAAATCCTTATATCCGAATATGAATGAAGTTCATCTTCATGAACCAAGTTTCGACGAAGGAGACAAGAAAATATTAAATAAGGTTATTGAGTCTACTTATGTTTCAAGTGATGGCGAATATATAGAAAAATTTGAAAGAAAGATTGCTAGCTTCACAGGGGCTAAATATGCTGTTTTAACCTCTTCTGGCACTTCAGCTCTTCACCTTGCTTTAAGAGCTCTTGATGTAGAAGAAGGGCATGAAGTTTTAACACAACCTTTAACTTTTGTGGCTACTTGTAATGCAATAAGTTACTGTAATGCTACGCCTATTTTTATAGATGTATCTTTAGAAACAATGGGCATGTGTCCAGAAAAATTAATAGACTGGTTGAAAGATAATACTTTCCAAAGAAATAAAAAATGTATTAATAAATTTTCTATGCGAACAATATCTGCATGTTTGCCAGTACACACTTTTGGCAATCCAACAGAAATTGATAAGATTTCATCTATATGTAAAAAATATAATATTGGTTTAATTGAAGATTGTGCTGAATCCTTGGGTAGTTTTTATCGTAAGAAGCATACTGGTACCTACGGAAAAATTGGAACTTTAAGCTTTAATGGAAATAAAATAATTACTACTGGCGGTGGCGGGGCGATAATTACAAACAATAGAAAAATTGCAAAGGAAATTAAACATTTATCATCTACGGCAAAACAAAAACATCAATGGGAATTTATTCATGACAAAATTGGTTTTAATTATAGGATGCCCAATTTAAATGCAGCCCTTGGATTCACTCAAATGAATAAAATTAAAAAATATTTGAAAGACAAAAAAAAAGTTAGAAATTCTTATAAAGATTATTTCAATGGTATTAAAAAAATTAAATTTTTTGAGCCAACCAAAAATTCAGATCCTAATTTTTGGCTGAACGTAATTTTTCTTCCTAATACTTCTCAAAGAAATATATTCTTAAAGAAAGCTAATGAAAATAAAATTTATTGTCGTGCTGCATGGAAATTAATGCCGGACTTAAAACTTTACGAAGAAAATAAAAATTATAAAGTAATAAATGCAAAAAAAATTTATGATACTGCAGTTTTATTACCAAGTTCACCGAGAACTTAATTCTAATGATTGAAGGAAAAACAATTATACTTTTAGGATCTAGAGGTTTAATTGGAAAAAATATTGAAAAATCTATTTTAGAAAAAAAAGCTAATTTGATAAGTGTGGATTTAGATCAAACTGAGTCAGAAAATGACAATCTTTTGTGCCTTAAAGCAGATATAACTAATTCAGAATCCTTACAAAAAATAATAGAATTATCGAAAAAAAAGTTTCAAAAGATTGATGCTCTCATAAATTGTAGTTATCCAAAAAATAATTCTTTTGGAAAAGAAAATTTTAATACTTCTTACAAAAATTTTTGTGAAAACTTAAATCTTCACTTAGGGGGTTTCTTTGAGTCTACTAAAGTTTTTTTTAATTTTTTTAAAATTGAAGGTAAAGGGACAATCATTAATTTTTCCTCAATTTACGGATCTATTAATCCTAGATTCGAGTTGTACGAGTCAACAGATATGAAATTACCTATTGAATACGTTATTGCAAAGTCTGGTGTAGTTCACTTGACTAAATATTTTGCCTCTTGCTCTAAAGGCTTAAATATAAACATAAATTCTATTAGTCCTGGTGGAGTAGAAGACAATCAACCACATATTTTTAAAAAAAAATATAATTCTATGTCATTAAATAAAGGTCTTTTGAAAGCTAGTGATATAAACGAATTAGTTATTTTTCTTCTTTCTGATGGCGCTAAAAACATAAACGGTCAAAATATTGTTATTGATGATGGCTTTAGTTTATGAAACATGCTTAATCAATACTACGTCTTATCTGATTCTTAAAGCACAGGTTAACATGATGGAAATATTCAATTTTAAAAGAATTTATAAAAGCGGCAAATTCTTTCAGATAGAAAGTTTAAAAACATGAATTTTTTTGATTCATTTTTTGCATAATATCTTGATGAATAAAATATAAAAATTTCTGATTCTTCAAAAATAATATTGATTTCACCATGGCTATAAACTCTAATGTTATATTGAAAGAAATTTAAGAAGGAAATTAATGTTTTAAATCCATTTAATTAAATTCGCTATGAAAATAAAACACTGGAAAGAAATTTGTGTTGAAAAAGATTTATCTCTTAAAAATGCAATGAACTTAATGAATGAGCTAGGTTCAAAAGTACTTTTTATAGTAGATTCAGATTTCAGACTTTTAGGCTCATTATCTGATGGAGATATAAGAAGAGGGCTAATTAAAAATTTTGATATAGAAGTAAAAGCATATGAACTTTCAAAAAAAAATCCAATTTTCGTAACAGAAGAAAATAAATCGAATATTGATAATTTAGATAACTATTCTTCAATTAATGCAGTTCCAATTTTAAAAGAAGAAAAGATTGTGAATATTTATTTTTATGAAAATAATAATTTAGAACTTAACAACTCTGTTTTAGTTCAAGCGGGAGGTTTTGGTAAAAGATTGTCTCCACTAACTGATGAAATTCCTAAACCAATGTTAAAAGTCGGAAATATGCCCATTTTGGAAATAATAATTAGACAATTTAGAAAAAATGGTTTCAATAATTTTTTTATTTCTACACATTACAGACCTGAAAAAATAAAAAATTTCTTCGGCAACGGTGAAAAACATAACGTGAAAATTAATTATATTGATGAATCTTATCCTTTGGGGACAGCAGGAGCACTCTCTTTGATTCCTCTTGAACAAATTAAATTCCCTTTGATAGTGATAAATGGAGACGTATTAACAAAACTTGATTTTAGGGATTTAATTAATTTTCATAATAAAAGAAAAAGTAAAATAACAGCATGTGTTAGAAAGTTTGATTATCAAATTCCTTTTGGAGTTTTTAGTGGAGATGAGGATAAAATTATAGGGATTAGTGAAAAACCAATATCTTCTTTTCTAATTAATGCTGGAATTTATGTGATTGAAAAATCTGTGGTTGAAAATTTGTCTTTTAATAAAAAAATTGATTTTCCTTCTTTAATTTCAAATCAATTAGAAAATAATGAAAATTCTGTTTCAATGTACTTAATACATGAATATTGGAAGGATATTGGCAAAAAAGAAGATTTTGAAAAAGCCCAACAGGATATTTTAAGTTTCAATTTTGATTAACTAAAAATGAGAATTGCTGTAATCGGACAAGGTAGCGCAGGAAGGAGATTTTTAAAAAATTTAAATGAATTAAATAAGAACATCGAAACTCATTCTTTTCCATCTTCAAAAAATAAAAAAAAAATAAATGTTAAAACTAATTATTTGCATAAAGACTTAAATAATTTTAATGATAATTATTTTGATAGAGTAATTATAGCCTCTCCTTCGAGTTATCATTTTAGTCATCTTAAAATTATAAAAGATAAAAATTTACCAATATTAATTGAAAAACCCATTTGCAGCAGTTCCAAACAAATCCAAAACATAAGAAATTTAAATTTTTCAAATCTAATAGTTGCTTATTGCTTTAGATTCGATGCAGCAGCGAGGAAAGTAAAAAAAGAAATAAAAAAGTTAGGAAAAATTCAGAACGTAATTAGCTATGCAAGTTCTTACTTACCAGATTGGAGAAGCACCCCCTATAGAAAAAGTGTCTCAGCCAATAAAAAACTTGGAGGAGGAGTACTACTAGAATTAAGTCACGAGATAGATTATCTTATTTGGTTGTTTGGAAGGATGGATGTAATTTCATCTAAGGTATGCAATACAAATACCCTAGATATAAATGTTGAAGATTCTGCCGATGCTTTTTTTGAAACTAAAAACAATACGAAAGTGTTTTTACATCTTGATTTCATGCAAAAAAGAAATGAAAGATTTCTTATCGTATTCGGGGAGAAAGGAAAGATATCTTGGAATCTTATTACTGATGAAGTTTTTTATGACGATAAAATTATCTTTAGTAAAAAACAAAATCAGCAAAATATGTTTTTTGACATGACGAAGAGTTTTATTAATAAGAGAAAATTTAGCGAATTTGCCTCTGTTGAAGAATCTTTTGAAGTAGTAAGTTTGATTGATGAAATTAAGGCTTTAAGTAAAAATTGATGAGAGTAAACGGTTTTATATTTGCAAGAGGCGGCTCTCAAGGTCTTAAAAGAAAAAACCTCAGAGAAATCAAAAATATGTCTCTTTTAGAAATAGCGATAAGAAAAGCAAAAAAAATCAGAGGAATAAACGAAATTTTCGTTTCAACTGAAGACGAAGAAATTGAAAATATCTCAATCAAGAATGAAGTTAATGTTATAAAAAGGCCAAAAAAATTAGCAACAAACAAAAGTCCAGAATTATTGTCATGGAAACACGCAATAAGTTATGCTGAACAAAACTTTGAGGCATTTGAAATTTTCATTAGCATTCCTTGTACTAGTCCTTTTAGTCAACCTAATGACATCAATAAATCTATTAAAAAATTGTTAGCCCAAAAAGCTGATATGTGTGTTGGAATATCAAAAGCAATAAAGAATCCTTATTTTAATATGGTTCAAATTAATAAAGATGGATTTCTTGATCTTCACTCAAAAAAAAAAGAGAGTATATTTAGAAGACAAGATGCTCCTGAAATTTTCGATTTAACTACCAATTTTTACACTGGTAAAACCAAATATATTAAAAAATGTAAAAATTTTTTAAAAGGAAAAGTAACTTATGTAGAGGTTGACAAAAAGTATGCCCTAGACATTGATGATAACTTTGATTTTGAAATAGCTAAGTTCTTGGCTGAAAATGATAAATTTATGACATACTGAAAATATTTTTTTATTTATACGATATGAAAATGCAAAAAGAATTTGAAGTAATAACATTAGTAAAAACATTATTTGAAAACTGGATAAAGATATTTATCATTACTAGTGTTTTTTTTATTTTTTCTATTTTCTATAGCCTAAGCATCCCTAATACTTTCAAAGCAAGTGCCTTGGTAGTTCCAAATCCAGATTCTTTTAGAAACGAAATGTCAGGAATTTCTATTCAGCCAAATTCATTGCTTTCCGCTTTCTCATCAAGTGGAATTTCTGGAAATATCTCTCAAGCGAAAATAGGTTATGAAATTCTTACATCAAGAGACTTTTTAATGTCTTTTATTTTGAAAAGAGATATCTTGCCAAATATTTTAGCTTCAGAGAGTTGGGAAGAAGGAGACGAATTACCAACTTATGACTCAAATATATTTGATTCTAAAAATAAAAAATTTCTCATTGAAGAATTAAATGGAAAACCTTTATTAGAGGAGGGATATAAAATATTTAGAGAAAACCTTATGGTGGATAATGAAGGAATAGAAAGTTCACTCTTTCAAATTTCTTATGTAAGTGAATCACCAATTTACGCAAAAAAGATAGTTGATTGGATAATAGAAGACATAAATATTAATTTAAGTTTAAGAGATAAAGAAAAGTCAGAAAAAATGATTGAAGCTTTGAATGAAGAATTAATAAATGTAGTTGACATAGGAACAAGAGAGGCCATATTTAATTTAACAGCAAATGAAACGAGAAAAAAAACTTTGTCTAATATTAGTGAAAATTATTTTTTAATGACTATAGACAAAGCTCATGTACCTTATGAGAGATTTTCTCCAAAAAGGACTAATATGGTAATAACTTACACTTTTTTTGGCTTATTTTTAAGTTCACTTTTTTTCATTTTAATGAAGCTAATCAAGGTTTTTGTCTCTAATAGGGAAAAAGATTCTAACCCTTGAATAATTCTTCTAAAAGAGTTTCTAATGATTTACTTTGGCCTCTTCTAAAGAGGCTTTGGAAAGCGATCTCAAAAAAAAGAAGATCTCAAGGCACTATTCTTTTTTTCTTTATGATAATTGCAGCTTTTTGTGAATTAGCGAGCCTGGGTTTTGTACTTCCTTTTCTAAGTATTTTGCTGGACCCTTCAAGTTTGAGAGAATTTAAGTTTATCGAAAATCTTTTTTTAAATTTTGATGAAGAGAAGATAAAAATTTTCATCACGCTTATTTTCTGTTCTCTAATATTGATATCTGGATTAGTAAGAATTTTAGTTTTTAAAGCGACCACAGTTTTTGCTTTTAAATGCGGAACTGACTTAAGTACCAAAATGTTTAAACTTACTTTATTTCAACCTTATGAAAATCACATTTATAGAAACAGTAGTGAGGTTATAAGCGCTATCTCTAAAAAAGTTTCCGTTGCAAGTCAAATAATTCTCCAACTAATGACTGCTCTGAGCTCTTTTATTTTGTTTTTATTTATTTCATTTGGACTTTTTTATTTGAGCCCTTTTACTGCTATTACAGCATCTATTTTTTTGGGTATTTCTTACATTATCATTTCGTATATTACTAGATCATCATTGCTTAAAAATAGCTACATTGAATCATCGGAACAAAACAAATTAATAAAGATTCTGCAGGAGGGCTTAGGAGGAATTAAAGAAATAATTCTTAAAGATTTACAAAATTTATATACCGATAAATATAGAGAATCTGATAAACCAATGAGAGAAGCAGCAGGTAAAAATGTTTTTTTGGGCGGAAGTCCAAGATTTATTATGGAAGTTTTGGGAATAGTATTAATAGCTTCACTAGCTTTATTTTTTTCTTTTTCTGAATTTGGTTTAATGAGTTTCATGCCTACATTAGGAGCTTTAGCTATTGCTGCTCAAAGAGTATTGCCAGCAATTCAGACGGGATATGCTTCTTGGGCTGGATTTATTGGATCATCCGTCTCCTTATCAGATGCATTAGAACTTCTTGAACAAAAAATAAATGAAACAGAGAAAAAAGCTGAAAAAATTGAATTTAAAAAATCTATTGTTTTAAAAAAAATTTCATACAAACATACAAAGCAGAAAAAAAACACACTAGAAGATGTAAGTTTTTCTATTTATCCAGGTCAAAAAATAGCTATCGTAGGGAAAACGGGCTCGGGAAAAAGTACATTAATAGATATTTTTATGGGTTTAATAAAGCCTCAAAGCGGAAAAATATTAGTTGATGATTTAGACTTGGAAGTTGAAAAATATTCAGATTGGAGAAATACTTTTTCTCACGTCCCCCAAGATATATTTCTTTTAGATACCAGTATTGGAGAAAATATCACTTTCTCATCAAAAATAGATAAAGACAAATTAGATAAAGTAGTAGATATTTGTTGTTTGAATGGTTTAGTTCAATCAAAAGAAAAAGGCATAATGACTCAAGTAGGGGAAAAGGGCATTCAAATTTCTGGCGGACAGAAACAAAGAATAGGTATTGCAAGAGCAATCTACAAACAGTCAAAGATATTGATCTTAGATGAGGCAACCAGTTCTTTAGACAATATAACTGAGCAAAAAATAATGAATAATATCTTAAAAAGTGACCCTCTAAAAACCATAATTATGATTGCTCACAGGTTAGCTTCTATAGAAAACTTCGATCAAATAATTTTTATAGAGAATGGAGAAGTTGTTGAGAAAGGAACTTATAGTGAATTAATGAAAAATAAGAAGCATTTTTTTAACCTTTCAAGAAAAAATAATATACTATCATTATGATAGTCTTTTTGTTTACATCTAAATTTAGTGAACACTATTATGAAAAATTTGAGATAGAAAATTTTTCATCAAAGAATGATGTTTTAATTCTCGATACTTCAAAAATTTTTTTTAAAAAGTATAAAGATTTTAAAATTACTAACTACAAAGATAAAAATTTTAAAGATTTTAGTTCATTTATTTATTTAATTTACGAACTCAAAAAAATACCTAAAAAATCTCTTATAGTTAATTTCGTAGAAAATGATTCATTTCTTGGAATTATCGTAAACATTTATATTAAAACCTTAAGGTTAAAAACAATGAAGTTTTTTAATAATGGGTTACCGTATTCTTTAAACGTAAAAGAGAATAGAAAAACTAGTTTTCTTCATCTTTTATCGAAAGTGGTTTCTAAATTAAAAATTTTATTTTTAAAATTTGTTGGCATATTACTCGATCTTTATCCAGAATTTCTTTTTTATTCTGGAAAAGTAAAACTCACTAATTTGAAATCTTCATTTCCCTATAAAAATAAAGTTTTTGTTGAGGGCAACAGTTGGGACATTAGCAATTTATACTTTAAGGAAACATTTCCTTACCTTAAAAAAGAAGAAAAATATATTTTGTATATTGACGGGGCTTCTCCAAAATTGTCTGATTCAGATCTTTTTAACATTGAGCCAATTCTCACTGATAAATGGTATATTTCGATAAACAAATTTTTTGATTTTCTAGAAGAAAAAACTGGGAAAAAAATTATTATTGCGGGACATCCACAAGCCGTAAATCAGTTTCAAGGAGATGAATTTAAAGGAAGAAAATTAATCTTTGGAAAAACTAAAAACTTGGTAAAAGGATCTTCTTTAGTTTTATCTCGAGCTAGCACAGCAAATATTTTTGCAATTTTTTTTAAAAAGCCAATAATTAATCTTACTAGTAATGAAATAAAAAAGAATTCTCATAATATTTATGCGACGAGAAAATTAATTTCAGAAGAGTTAATGAGTCCTTACATAAATATAGATGAATTTAAAAAGGATATGAATCTAAAATTTGTTGCCGATTTAGAGTCCTATGAAAAATTCATGAAAAATTATGTAATTTCCAGTGAATCAAGAATTCCGAACTCTGAAATAATAATTAACACATATAAAAGTTTATGAAAAATTCTTTGAAAAAAGACTTTAATAGAAGGCTCGCCTGGCACAATAATAGATCTTCCGCGGTTTTCCCTATTTTCAGCTCAAAAAAAACAAAATTTTATATTGTTTTTCAAAACTATTGGAGATGGAAAAATAATTTTAAAAATATTTTTGTAATTTTAAGGATTAGAGATGTAAATGGAGAGACTATTTCTAGATCAAATATAAAAATAAAAGATCATAACGAAATATTAGTGAACGATTTTTTTGATAACACTAACTTTTCTGAAGGAACTGCGGAAATTGAAATTTTTTCTGAAAGTAATTTAGGCTTCCCTTTTCCTGCCATCTTAGCTTTTTATAAAACAGGAAAGGAAATAAGTGTTGTTCATTCGGCAGGAAGACTTTTAAATTCTAATGAAAAATTTGACGTAAATTATTGGAAAGAGTCTAACTTTTTGGTAAATTTCAGTGACTTTTTCTCACCGTTTGTAAGCTTATTTTTTGGACAATTAGTTCCAAAAAGTTCTGTTTTTAAATTTTCTGTTGTTAACTTTGAAAATAACAAAACCATTTTAAAAAAATCTATTCAATTTAGTGCTTTACCTTTTGGTGCAAAAACTTTTTATTTAAAGAAATATTTACTTAAGAAAGATTTGAAAAAAATTAAATCTAAAAAGGTTTTCATTATCTTCGAAACAAATATTGAAGGAGTATTTGGAAGATTTGTTGTTGGCAATTTCCACTCTAAATCCTCTCATCATTTCGTGACTCATTCTTTTCAATACATAAACCATGAAGACGAAGATTCTATAGGTTCAGAGAAAGGAAAAATATCAACTTTCCTTACAATTTTTAACCAAAGACCTTTAAAGGTATGCGCAACTTCTTATCCAACCAATGCAAAATCAAAGTTAAATTTGAAAACTTACTGTGGAAAATTTGACGAAGTTTTACAAAAAAAAGAAGAAAAAATTTCTTTAATTACAGGAGGAATAGAGGCAAAAGGTTTTAATTATTCCATTTCAGAAGATAAGATAGTTAAATTAGTATCCATACAAAATTCTCCTTCGAGAATAAATGTTAACTATAATTTTAGTCTCAAAAATTCTACACATCCGTCAGATTTAGCTACCGGATTTAAATCTAGAATATATCCACCTAAGAAAAGCTTTTGGGGTTCTGGAGTCGCATTAAACAATTTTGAAACTAAACTTTTTTTTAGAAACATGAGTCACAATCCAAAAAAAACAAATAAAATTAAGTGCAAAATTTTAATTTGGAATTCAAATAAGAAAATTTCTAAATCTCTTACTATTAAACCTGAATCCTGTAAGGTTATTGATTTAAGTTTTTTCAATGAAAAAGATTCTTTTTTCTCTTGGAAAGTAATAGCTGACGAGAGCAATTTAGATGTCTTTTGGGTTTCTTATAATAAAAAAAGCGGTGCCTTATGTGCTGAACATTCATTCTAAATGCTTACCAATTTAATTTTAGTCTTTTATCCAAAGTGAATTTTATAAAATTTATTTTTTGGGAGCCTGTTAAGAAAATTCTGGGTGCTTTTTCAAAAGCATATCTTATTTCTTTAAAAATAATTTTATTAAATTATTTATCTTATTTTTACTTCACAAATTCTACAAATAGGATGGACAAAAAAATTATTAAATTCTTTCAACATTGCAAAGACTTAGTTTTTTTAGAAGTAGGCGCTTCGAATGGAATCGATTGCTCTAATACTCTTTTACTGGAGCGAAAATATAAATGGACAGGATTTTTGATTGAACCAATTCTCAATGATTTTAAAATTTGTAAAAAATTAAGGAAAAAATCTTATACCAGCAGAAATATTTTAGTCTCAAATGAAACTTTTTCTAAAAAAAAGTATTTAGAAATTCACCCTGATTATCTTCAAACATCTTTGAGTGAAAATATAACAAAAAGTAATGAAAACGAATTTGTTGAGACTATTACACTTGATGAATTTTTTAAATTAAACGGAATTAAAAATATAGATATTTTTATACTAGATGTAGAGGGCTACGAAATCGAAGTTTTGGAAGGTTATAATGAAAAATCAAAAATTATTAAATATCTTCTTGTAGAGTCTTGGAACTTCAAAGAGTTTAAAGAATATTCTATGAAGAAAGGTTGGTCATTTTTGTCGCAATATGGAAAAGATGATTATTTATTTAAACTTTAAGATTAAATTTCTTCCATTATGCTATCGAAATGTTTCACCAAAGCGCCAGCATCATTTAAATATGCAATGAAATCAAAGTTTAATTTTTTGAGTTTTTTTAAATAAGAAAGATCTTTTGCCATACAACCCGCATATTTTCCATTTGAGGAAATGATACTTTTACATCGTTTAATCTCTTTTAGGACTTTTGAATTGCTGAGATCACCAGGCATTCCTAAAGATTGACATATGTCAAATAGCCCGAGGTAAATCAAATCAATGCCTTTGACCTTAGAAATTTCTTCTAAGTTTTTTAAACCTTCACTTCCTTCAACTAAAACACCTACTAAATTATTCTTATTTTCTAATTTAGTAGACTTTTTTAAAGAAGCATCTCTGAAATTGTGGACCCTTGTGTATGGTGACAGTCCTCTTTTACCTTCGGGAAAATATTTACAACTTTCAACTATGTTTTTGGCAATATCTGATCTTGTAACATGTGGGACTAAAACATTTCCAACACCTGTTTCTAAAGATTTCAGTAAAATTTGATTGTCATTGTTCGGTGTTCTAATAATAGGGAAAAGATTGTTTGCTTCGGCGGCGCGAACCATATTTTCGGCCGTTTCGAATGACATAGAGCCATGCTCCATATCAATTATTATAAAATCTAAAGAAGTTTTACCAATCGCATCAACTACATTTGAAGAAGATAAGCTGCACCATGTCCCAATAACTGAGGATTTTTTTAACTTATCTTTTAAAGAATTAACTTTCATTGTATTTTAAAAAAAGAGGATCTTTTGACATTAGCTTTTCTACTATTTTTCTATCTTCTTCTGTATCAACAGATTTAGTTAAATATGGTGACGGAACCATTCTTACTTTATAGCCGTTCTGTATAGCTCTTATCATTTCAATCGATTCTTGTAATTCGAGTGGAGTCTCTTTCAAATTATAATTAAATTCTTTCATAAAATTCCATCTAAAGGGCATTATGCAAACTTGTTTCCACCAAATAGCTCTTTGCTCTTCATGAATGACTGAAGGGATAGGAGACCTTGACATGTAGATTGCATTCATTTCTAAGTCACAAACAACCTTTATTTCACCAGGATCTTTCCATTCTTCTTCATTTATAGTGGAGCACAAATTTGAAATTAAGATATCTTTATTTTCTAAAAGAGGCTGTATTGCAAGATCAATCATTTTAGGGTTAAGCAAAGGCTCATCACCTTGAACGACAACAACAATATCGTCATTATCTAAATTTAATTTTTCTGCAGCTGCTGCTACTCTCAAGCCTGGCCTAGTGATATTTTTATCAGTCATAATGAAATTTCCTTCAAATTTTGACACTTCTTTCTCTACTTCCTCATCGCAACCAGCTACAAATACTTCAGAAACTTTCTCGGAAAGGCTACTTCTTATGAAGCAGTGTTCTATCATAGTTCTTCCAAGGATTTTGCATAAAGGTTTCCCCGGAAATCTTGTCGAACCCATTCTTGCAGGAATTCCTATTACAATTTTCATGATGATAACTTATATCTATTAAGATATTTATTAGATAGTTCATCAAGACATTCTAAAGAGTCAACAGAAACATAATTTGAAATTTTTTTTCTTGAAATTTCAATTTCTTCTTCTAAAGACAATATTTTTTTTGATTTTCTCCAACCTCGGTCAAAATAGACCTTATTGAAGGGTGCATCGGATAGTGATTTTCTAGGTACGTTTTGAAGCTTAAGCTGCTTCTTTGTAACTTTATCAACGGTTACCCCAATTTCTTCTGCAATTTTGTTAATATATTTCATTGGCTGAAATACCAAAGATTCAAAAGGAATTTCCAAAATAAAAGAGTTATATTTTGATTTAAATAGATCGATCTGATGGTCACCTTCTTCTTGCCACAGTTTTAATAAAAAAATTGCTTTTTCATGGGAAGATAATTCAGAATATTCAGGTATTTTATCTTTCGCAAAAAAAGGAAAATACTTTTCTTCAAATTTAATTAAAGTTACCCCACTTCTAAAGTCCTTTCCCCATCTTTCACACCACTTAGCTAAGTGGTTTATCATGTAATCAGTCATAGGGTTTCTCACTAATCGGAGGTAAATAAGTCTTTCATTTAATGTTTCGAATAAAGGTTTTGAGTAAGCTGACATTGAGTGTGTCATATAGTGCATTACTCTATTTTCTTTGATAAATTTATTCAATGACTCTCTTCCACCTTCTGAAAGAAGTCTTTTTAAGTAATCTAACTTTCTAGGATACTTGGTAACACTTGAAAGGTCTTTGAATCTAAAATTCATATTTCTCATCATTGCTATGTTATCTATATCCTCGTCAATCCAAAGTTTAAGGAAATTTTCTGAAACTTTTAAATCTATACTTGATAAGTATTGAGAGGCACATAATCCTTCAATTTTCGGGTTATGAATCCACATTTCAACTTTTGGTATGCTAGAAACTAGTTGAGCCAGAAGGGCTTTCCCTCCACCAATCAATCCGTCAGTGATTATGACTCTATTTTTATAAAAGTTTGGACGTTCTGGAATTAACAAAATACTTTATTTTTTAACCAACCAAATTTTAAGTCTGTTATGCATCTGTTTGAGGTCTTCCATATTCATTTTATTTGTAACTTTTTTATCGATCGAATAATAATCTAAATATAAATCAGATTTGTAATTTTTTTTATAATCAAGTTCTTCTTCTTTTACAACTTTGTTGTTCTCTTTTAAATGATTTTTAATAACCTCGTAAAATGGTGCGCTGATATTATCTTTAGGCTCTTTTACTTCATCAAGCTCAAGTTTCTTTCTAATCATATTTACAAAGCCGTAATTTTTATATTTTTTAGAAAAATAAGCGTCATCTAATCCAATGAAAAACTCTTTATCAGCAACTTCTTCGAAAAGTTTTATTTCTTTCATAAGATGCTCCAAAGTATGAAGAGAGTCAAAAAATCCAAAACTTGCTTTTTTTTTGAGTTCTTTTAATAAGGGTATTCCGATTATTTCATCTGTGCTATCGAAGGCTATAAAGTTCCAATGTTTATTTATATCGATCTTCAAAGGTCTGCAAATTGCTTCTTGCATGATTGTTCCTAGAAAAGATCCTTTACTACCGTTTGTATCCCAAGAAAATAGAGAGCCATTATTTATAGCAGCATAGAAAAAAAATACTAAGGAGCTTGCGCCAGAACCTGTTTCAATTATGATCGGCTTCTTTTTTTTAATTTTTTTTAAATTTCTGTATAAATCAAGATATTCAGAGTCGGGAATTCCATTAACCCATCTAGGCATTAATCGTTTAACAAAAATTAGAAATTCTTCATCATTTTCTAAGATTTCTTTTTTTGTTCCAAAATAAAAATCATACATAATTTGATTCTAATTGTTTTATATCATTTATTAATTTAATTCCATTTTTTTTTGCTATAGATTTACTTTCCTCAGAACAGTTACACCAAGTAGATAGATGAACCAAGTATCCTTTTTTATTTGGTTCTAATAAGTGACTTACATTATCGTCTATAAAAATTATTTCTTCATTTTTTTTTCTTAATAAATTCTTAAAAGAATCTAGCGCGCTTAGTTTGTTATTAATTTGAGATTGATCAAGTATCTTTGAATCCTTTAAAAAAATATTATTTGACTCTAAAATAATTTTCACAGATTCTTTATCTTTAAGAGTTGCGATGTAAAGCTCATCATCTTGATGTAGTTTGGAAATGAATTTTAGAACTGGTTTGAAAATTTTATGAAGTTTTATCCACTCATTTAGGTTTTTAGATCTTAATAAGCTTCTTTGATGATAAAAAATCTCCTTATACTTTTGATTATTAATTTCATTAATTAATACGCTTTTTTCGTAAATATCTTTTGAAATATTTTTTATTGGATAACCCACATCTAAGAAATTCATTAAAGTAAAGTATTCTCCTGCTCCTCTCACAAATGGTCTTAATAGCTTAAATGAGTTAATTTCTTTTTTCTTAAAGGTGGATAGGTCTGTTAAAAAGTTTTCCCTCTTATTATGAAATTTATTCCATGTATTCCATGCAGAAACCATGCATTCAGGAGTGCTATCACAAATAACTCCATCAAAATCAAATATGAAAACTTTTTTACTCATGAAAACTTGAAACTAAATCAGGAAATCCTTCAATTTTTACAGTAAACGAATCGTTCTTTTTGAGAAACATTTTCTTTCTTATTCTGGACGGAGTTCCAGTAATTACTAAATCGCCTACATTTAAAGTCATCCATGAACTTAGCCAGCTTAATATTTTTTCTGGTTTCCATAACATCTGATTAGTATTGCCTTCTCTCAATAGAATCCGGTTATGAAAAGCTTTAATTTTTTTATTTTTATAATCAAAGGAAGTATCTATGTAATTACCTAGAGGACAAAACCCATCCGCAGACTTCGACCTAGCTAAATGGTGATCTCTATTTTCAATGTTATCGCATGAAAGGTCGTTGACAGGCAAAAAACCAAAGATATATTTTTTTGCCTCTTTTATATTAATTTTTCTCTTTATATCTTTTTTTACAACAAACCCTAATTCACTCTCTCCCCAGGTATTAGATTTAAATGGGATTTTTATCTTTTTATTTCCTAGGACAATTGAATTTGGAGACTTTAAGAAAACTAGAGGCTCCAGCATTTTACTTGTTTGACCCGTAGCTCCTTCATAGTTGATTGCTAAAGCAATTATCTTGCTCGGTATGCATGGAGGCATTATGACTATATCCCTTTTTTTAAAGCCTTTTTTCGACGATAAAAAATTATCCTTATATACATCTCCAAAAATTTTGTAAATTCTTCCATCTTTAAATTCACCATAAAAGATTTCTTTTTTCTTTTTGAATCTGTATCTGACTAACTTCATTTAGTACTAGAAATTTTTTACACTTTTTTTTTCTTTCTTTTGGTCAAAGAAACTTTTTTTGTATCCTTTTGCAATGAATTTTTTTCTTCTATCGAATAAACCATATCTAATATTCCTTGGCCTAAATCATGAAAGGTTTCTGGTACAAGTCTTTCAGCTAAAGTGGGTTTATAGGAAAAAGGTGTGATTTTATAATGATGGAAATCTTTTACATCAATATAATTGATTTTTATCTTGTTGTTGAGAATTTCTTTTATTATTAATAACAAATCCTTAACTTTTATTTGTTGATTTCCCGTAATGATTAAGTGCTTATTTTTAAACTTTTTTTGTATTGCCTTTATTGACAAAGCTGCTGCGTCTTTTACATGTATGTATTCTCTTATTTCCTCACCATTTCCTCTTCTAGTTATTTTTTTTGAGCTTAATGCCTCTGTAAGTATCTTAGATATTGAATTAAATTCATTAGCCCTGGGACCATACAAAGACCCATATCTAAGTATTGTATAATTTACGCTATATTCTCTTTCGTACTCTTCTATAAGTTTTTCACAAGTTTGCTTCGATACTCTATAGAAGCTACCTAGATCGCTATAAACATAAATTGAACTTGCAAAAATTATCCTATCCACATTATTTTTTTTTGCAGCTTCAAGTATATTCAATGTACCAAGAATATTACTTTGGATAGTTTTGCTCACATTTTCTGATGATGAATCAATATCTGCCTGAGCTGCAAAATGGAAAACATACTTGCAGCCCTTTGACGCTTCAATTATTTTTTCTCTATCTAAAATATCCCCAATAACTTCTTTCTGAGAAGATCTTTTATATTTTGAGGGGGTTTTGTCAAATAAAATAACTTCATATCCTGCTTCATCCAAACTATCTGCAAGATGACTTCCAAGATATCCTGAACTTCCTGTAACTAATACTTGTTGTTTTTTTCTAGTCATTATTTAAACCTTTAATTAAATTAAGTACCGATTCAATTTCTAATTCATTTCTGATTTCTCTCGAATAAGAGCCAATGTGCGGAGTTGTTATAATGTTTTTGAGTTTAAGAAGATTTCCTTTATAAGGCTCATCACTAAAAACATCTATTCCAGCTGAAGCATTTTTATTCTTTTTTAAAAAATCAAGGAGGTCTTTTTCTTTAAAAATCTCTCCTCTGGAAGTGTTTAAAATAATCACATTTTTTTTTAGTAAATCAAATTGTGTTTTACCCATTAAATTAATAGCAGACCTATTTAGATTTGTATGAAAAGATAAGACATCTGATTTCTTAAGAAGATTTTGAAAAGATTCATATTTTATTTTATATTTTTTTGCAAAATCATTGTCTTTATTAATGTCATGCGCCAAAATGTTAAAATTAAATCCTTGGCATAACTTCACTAAACTTTTGCCAATACCGCCTAAACCTATGATGCCTAACGTCTTGTTTGATAAAAGAATTCCCATTTCTTTCTTCCAAATGCCGCTTTTAAGGTTAGAAGAATGTTGATTTATCTTTTTTGCAGCATTTATCATTAACCCAAGTGTTAGCTCCGAAACTGACTCATTAAGTGAGGTTTGAGTTTTAAATATTTTAATTTCTTTTTTCTTTGCAAATTCAAGGTCTACATTATCAAGACCAATTCCTAATCTTGAAATTACTTTTAATTTTGGAAGTCGTTCTAAAACCTTTGAAGAATACAGTTCCGTACCTGCAATAACTCCATCGCATTCTTTTAATTTCTCTACAAGATCATTGTTTGATAACTTTTTCCCGGAAGTGTTGCATAAATAACTTATCTTTCTTTCTTCTAAAAGTTCAATCGGTTTTTTTGAAAATTTTCCAAAAGTTGAGGTTGCCAAAAATACTTTTTTCATAACTAATTTATTTTTTTATAATATAAAAAGGAGTTTTATCGTATAAAGGATCATTAACAATTTCTTCTCTTGAAGAAAAAAAATCATCTACAGCATCAGTTTCCCCTCTAAATTTTGTATAATCATCCAGCATAATAATTCCGCCAGGATTAACTCTTTCATAAATATTTTCAAGAATTACTTTAGAGGGCTCATAAATATCAACATCTAAGTTAACAAATGAAAATCTTATATCTTGATTTTTACTCAAATATTCCGGAAGAGAGTGCAAGATATCTCCTTTGATTAACTCAAAATTAGAAAGATTTTTTTCTGTAAGCAATTCAGAAAGATTATCAACAGAAATTGGCTCACCACTAACATTTATAAAATCTTTTCTTTTTTGGCTGTCTACTTTTAAATTTGTCTCAGGAAACGCTTCAAAAGTATCGAAACCTATTATTTTTTTATGTTGTTGTCCCAAAGTATCACGAAAAGCTAAAAGCCTTGAAAATGAAGCTCCTTTGAAAACTCCAAACTCGATTATTTCCCCAGTTACATCCGAAGATAATTCAAATAATTTAAATTGTGCTATTAATTTCGTAATTCTTGATGTTTCTGAAGAAAGATAGAAGTTATTTTCATGTTCAAAGGCTTGTGATATTTTGGGTTTTTTGAACATTTAAAAATTTGAAATGAAGTCTAATTAAATTTATTTTAAAACTTTAATATTCCTTGATTAACAGCTGATTTGTCAGGACTGCCCTTTATCTTAGTACTAAGTAAAAAATTCTTATTTTCTGGGTACCAGTCATAGCTTTGGTTGATCATTGCATTGTTTGTAAACTTTGAATACCAGTTTAGTTCCTTTTTTGCTTTTAAGTAATAAAAATAAGGAGATTTTCCATAGATGAGACTTCGAAACGGGGCTAATGGCGATATTACTAAATTTTTAATAATTTTCATCAGTGGAATTATAACTGAGCTTGGCAATGATTTAATCTCTGATCTAGAATAAACAAAAAATTATTAAATAATCCTCAAGGAACTGTAATGTCAAATGCTTACATAAATATTGATTATTTTTTAAAAAATATTAACTAATGGACGAACAAAAAAGAATACTGGTTACAGGAGGGGCAGGATTCATTGGTAGCCATTTAGTCAACAAACTTTTTGATATTGGTCACGAAATACATGTGGTAGATAATCTTTCAAAGGGAAAAAAATCTAATTTGAATAAGCATGTTAAATTTTACGATTATGATCTTTCAGATATAAAAAGTTTTAAATCTTTTCCACAAGGAATTGATATTGTTTTTCATCTTTCTGCTCAGGTCTCAAACGAAGCTTCATTTTATGATCCTTTATTAGATATTAATTCAAATTCTGTAAGTTCATTAAACTTATTACAATGGTCCCTTGAAAACAAAGTGAAAAAGTTTAATTTCACCAGTACTGTTGGAGTTTATGCAGATAATATGAAAGATTTTGCTTCTGAAGAATCTTTAAAAATTCCTAATGGTTTTTATGGCATAAATAAGCTTTCTACGGAAAAGTTTATAAAAATTTACTCATCTAAAGGACTTAATTCAAGCATTTTTAGATTATTTAATGTATATGGCCCTGGTCAGAATATGTCAGATTTAATGCAAGGTATGTTGAGTATTTATATGTCTTATGTTTGGAAAAAAGATCCAATACTTGTGAAAGGTTCATTAGAAAGGATACGAGATTTTATCTACATAGATGATGTTATAGATGCGTTGATTACTGTCGGACTATCAGGAGCAAAATACGAAATTCTAAATGTGTGTTCTGGAAGAAAGACTTCTGTTGGAGAAGCGATAAATTTAATTTTGAAATCTTTTGATGAGGATAAAAATTATCCAATAAATGTTCTTGATGGAACACCTGGAGATTATGATGAGACTTATGGAAGCTTTAAAAAGATAAATGATCTATATGGCTGGGAGCCAAAAATTAGCTTAGAAAGGGGAATTGAAAAAATGGTTAAATGGCTTAAAGAAATTTCATAGCGATTATTGACAGTGACTAAAAAGGAAACCATTTATTTGAGTATTGATTCTCGCTCAGAAGTTTTGCTTCAAAATGAAATGTCTATTGTTTGGAATTCAAGAAAAGTAAAAGGAAATGAAATTTCAATAATTGAATACTTGGAAAAAAATAAAAAAGAGATCAGAGGTGAATATTTAGAGTTTATAAATCTTTTGAATCAAAAAAGTAGCGGGTTAAATCTATTAAAATTTTTTGATATAGATTTAGGTTTTAATATTTGGTGGGCATCATCAATAAATGAAAAAAATCCATGGAAAAAAAATTATATTTATGAAGTACTTAAAATTTTTGCACTTATTAAGATACTCGAAAAAAATTTTCCTAATAAAATAGTTCTGAAAATTAAAGATGATAAGTTGAGAAACGCTTTAAAAAAATATTGCAAAGTAAAGAAAATAGAAATTGAAACAAAAGCTTTCATTTCTAAACCCTTTAATCTCAAATTTAAATATTTTTTTGCCAAGAAGATCATTTCATGTTTTTATAATTTTCTGAGGTTTTTCGCTTATAATTTTAGTTTTTTTTTCCAGACCAGAAAAAAATTTAAAAATACTAGTGACAAAAGAAATGTATCTTTTTTCTCCTTCTTTGACCATTTTGATATTTCGAGATGTAATAAGACTTTTTTTTATTCCAATTATTGGGGCGATATTCAAGAAGTTATTATTAATAAAAATTTTTTTATTAATTGGGCACACTTTCATATTCCAAATCAAATCACAAAAAAACCTAAAAACTCTCAAGAAATAATAAAAAAAATAAATGAAAATTCATTAAATTTCGAGCATCACGAAATTTTAGAATCCTACTTCTCTTTCGATTCTTTGTTATGGGCATTATCAAAATGGAAAATATTATTTTTTAAAACTTTATTTTTAAAAGTAGAGAATTTTAGAAATCGTTTTATTCATAGGGATCTTGATCTCTCAGAATATTATTTTGTTGATTTTCTAGAAGATTCTGTTGGATTTAATTCTTTAAAAAATCTAATTTATTTTGATGTCTTCAAAAAGTACTTTGAAAAATTGCCCAAACAGCAATTTGGATTATTTTTAAACGAAGAGCAATTTTGGGAGAAAACCTTAATCTATTTTTGGAAAAAAAATAATCATGGCCATTTAATTTCTGTCCCTCATGGTCCTAACCT
>MDTG01291772.1_pt1 | contig 24949 bp, 16 predicted proteins | sample 811421 | NCBI WGS metagenome assembly MDTG01 (sample SAMN05326645, study PRJNA326480) | marine metagenome | isolation source: seawater | place: Pacific Ocean: South East | collected 2011 | reverse complement strand
GGCCTCGCAGATGGTATCGATAGCGCTGACGCCGACGGTCGAGGCGAGAACTTCACGGAGAGCGTTTGACGCCCCGGGTTTGCGGAGGCCGTCGATCTTGAACGTGCAGAGTTCGCTAATTATCCTGAATCCTGCTCCCTTCAAGGTCGTCCGTAACTGCAGGGCGCTCGTCTGCTCGGCGTCGTATTTGAGAATCGTGCGACCCGATTCGGAAAGAAGTTCCCTGATCAATACGGCCTTCAGTCCGCTGAGGGATGCTGCAAGCTGTGCGCTTTCATCCTCTTTCGTAAAGCCCGCTAGCACCAGCACGAGTTCCGTGCCCGTGCAGCATAGATCCGTGCAGTCAGCGAGGCACTTTTCGATCGTTACCCTTCCAGCCAAGAGGGCAGCCCGACCGGGTACCTGGCACAGGCGGCAACTCTTCTGTGAGGCTTGCTGGTTCGTCTCGGGTAGCGGACTCGTTTTCACTTCCCTTTCCTGCGCACAGGCGCTGCCCACGAACAGGCAGGCTCCGAGGAAGACAGGGAGTATTTTCATGGGGGAGAGTAGAATACGAATTTGCATCCTGCGGCAGTCATTTTTCAGGAAATCTACGGGGGAGCTGGGTTCCTCAAGCTCCGCCGCCGTCAAGATAGTGGCGCCGGGAAAGGAGGAGGTGGCGCCGCATCGCGTGGGCGGCCTCATCAGGGTTGCCATCCCTGATGGCGGTAACGATCGCTGCGTGGGAGCTAACCACGCGGCTGTGCCAGTTCTCGTCCCCCTGACTGGTCTTGGCGTAGTCACAAAAGCGCTTTTCCAAGCCGCGGAGGATGGTGCTGTAGATGGGATTCCGGGAGGCGCGGGCGATAGCGAGATGGAAGCAAACGTCTTCCCGGGTGGTAACCGCGGCGTCGCCTGCGGCTTGGATGATGGCGAGGTGATGTTTTTCCAATCTGGCGAGGTCAGACTCGCCAGCCTCGTGGGCAGCAAGTCGCGCGCACTCGGTTTCCAGCAGAATCCGAAAATCAATAAGTTGCAGGAAGGACTCCCTGGGAGTGAGGACCGAATAGGCTTCGAGGGCCGAAGCAAGAGAGTCGAGAGACGGGTTTGCTATGTAGGAACCGGACCCTTTCCGGGTGTGGATGAGTCCCCTGCCCCGTAGTTGCTGGATGGCTTCCCGGATGACCGTGCGACTCACCCCGAAGCGTTTACAGCACCTGTCCTCGGAGGGAAGGCGCTCTCCCGGGATAAGGGTGCCATCGAGGATCTCTTGCTCCAGGATCTCCATTACCTCGGAACTGCGATGGATAATAGGCACTGAAAAAGTGTAACATGGACGGGCCGGCCCGGCGAGAGCATTGCTCTTTTACGGTCACCCTGCCATAAACTCGCAGGAGGGAATTCCCGGAGGGTAAAGATGAAGCACCGGATGGTATTAACGACAGGTCTTTTCCTTACCTTCTCCCTGACGGCACTGGGCCGCGCTCCGAGTGCTCAGGACCTGATTGATGAGTTCCGGGATTCGCAGCTGATCCTGGGTGAACTCCATTCCGCCATAACGGCGGCACTGCGTCGGGAGGTCGCTGGAAGGGGGGATGCCACCGAGATGGAGAAAGCCCTGCATCACTTCGTCCAAACAGCTGATGAACACACGGCTTCCTTTGATGGATTGAAGCTGGGCAGCAGGCCGGCGCTGACGGATTTGAATGAAGGTTATATCGGTTTCCTGCGCTGGCGGAGCAAGGAAGTTCCCCGGGCCGCGCGGGCCGCGCTGGTAACGTGGCGCTCCATCGAAGGTGAATCTGCTCGCCGCAAGGCTATGGAAGACGAGCTCCTGTCGGCTGTCCGGAGGGAGGGGCGGTGGCTGGAGGAACTGGCCGGATTGGAGCGGTCTGCGATGGCAGATGCCATCGAAGGACTTGTTGGTCATGATGCATCGGACCCGCCGGGGCGCCATGCTGCATGGTTACTCCTGTTTCCCGGTTCGAGCGTCGTGGTGGCCCTGCTGCTCTGGTGCTTTCTACAGAAACGGCGGAGGGGAAGCAGGGCGGGATAGTTTCTAGGGAGTTCGCTGGGAAACCCTGATGCGGAAGTAGCGCTGGCTGGGCCGGGGGGCGGGGAGGACCCAGCGGTAGCGTGCGCGCCCGGCGGAAAGATGCTCGTGGAATAACGGACTGGCAGGGACGGGATTCCATTCCCGGAGGTTGCTACTCATCTCTATACCCGGAAATTCGACGCTTCGGGCTGCGAGGCTGAAGTTCAGGAAAAGTTCGGTTTCGCCATCGACACCCTGTTTCCACGTGAGGAAATCGCCCAGCTGGTCAGGGCGAAGGTCGGAAGTAGAGAGCAAGTGTTCGAGGAGAGCTGAAATTCCGTCGCCATCGCGGTCGAGGAACGGATCTCCCACCAGGGTCCTGCGGTCGTCTGTGCCAGGATTTCCGCCAGTTGAGCTGCTGCTGCGCCAGCTCGTGAACGCCTCGTGGTCGGGACCGGCCAGCGGGTCGAGGAGGACGAGGGAGTCCCCTTCACCATCAGCTGATTCTGGCCAGGGCGGGTCGTCCCCAAAAATGAAGTCGAGGAGGATTTCACCATCAGGATTGAGGAGAGTGATGTGGTCGCCGCTGTTGTCCAGGGCGCTGCCAAATTCAAACTCTCCAACCACGTTAAGGGAGGTGCCATACACAGCTTCGAAGGCATTCTGGTCACGGACGACCAGAACGCGTTCGCCGGGAGTAAGGACGCTGCCCACCGGAAAGGTGAATTCCACTCCGTCCACGAAACGGGTGAGGGAGAGGTCAAGCGACTGGACGGGATTTATGTTGAGAATTTCGAGAAACTCCGCCCCGGGATTCCCGAGCGGATAATACATGATCTCGGAGAGTACTAGGTCGCCGGTCCGCGGGGGCGTTCCAACGATATAGGACGCTTCATTGAGGGCGGACCATTCGCCGGCCGTCGAACGGATGCGGGCCCTGATCTGAACGGTGGTGTCGAGGACAAGGGCAACACGGTAGGCGGTGCCCCCGCCCTCGATGGGATCACTCCCGTCGGTGGTGAAGAAAATAGTACCCGTTTCGCCCGGTCTACCTGAGAGCTCGAGAGTGAACTGCCTGCCAACCGTGCCCCCGGGGTGGCTGAAGGCGGGTGGTTGGAAGAACTGGGTATCGATCCAGGCACTCCGGGTGGCGAGGTAGTTCTTCATGTCGTTGAGCTGGGTGGTCCAGTCCGGGGCGCTTATGCCCTGCTGGAGTGCCATCTCGAGTGTAAACTCCCGGGCCTGTTTGCTGACCAGACCACGAAGGTTGGAGGAAGAAAAAGGACCGCGGCGCAACTCATACCAACGATCGATGAATTCCTGCATGAAGCCTGGATCCTCAAAAAGGCGAGGGAACCAGAGCCGGTCGGCGCGATACAGCAGTTCCTCGGTAGGATTGCCCGCATAGGCACCCAGATTGCAGTCCCAGAGAGGTCCAATCCGCAACTTATAGTCGACTGAAGATACCCAGGGAAAAATGCTCAGGAGCATGCCGTCACCCTGCGTTGAGAGATTGTGTAGATGGAAGTAGTCAATAAAATCCCGGGTATCCAGGTGGCGGCGGTAGCCGTTGACCGGGTCCAGCCATCTGGCGTCGTCGTAGAGAATGTCCTCAAATCTGCGAAACCATTTTTCGATGCGGCTGCGCTGGGCGGAGTTGATACGGTATCCGCTGGGATTCTCGAAATTGAAGAACCCGTTATACTGACGGGGAATGTCGTCCTCCAGTTCGTTACCCAGCTGGTTGGGATTGGTCTGCAGGACGCGATCGGGGCCTGCGGTATGAAAAAATTGTGGAGAGAGCGCCCCGTTTTCAGCAGGAAAACCATTTGCCGGAATAGGGTCCATGCGGTTCACGCTCAGGAGCCACCCACCGGAAGATCCATCTTCCGAGAGGGCCTCAAAGTCGAGGCGGTCATCATCCCGGGTAACCTTCTCCGCGAAAGCGTAGACGCCCACGCGGTCGGATGGAGTGAGATCTCCGCCGTCTTCATTGATAAAGGTATCCACGAAGCGAAAGCGGGAGCCGTAGCGTCCGGTCTGGCGGCTCAGTTCCCACGAGAAGGTGTTGGCGATAAGCTGCCGGTCGTAGTTAGGATGCGGGTAGTAAAGGATCCAGTCCGATTCCCCTGGAAGCCCGAGCGGGCTCGTGGTCTTGTCATTGCCGTATTCGTCCCAAGTTTCTACCGAGTAGGGCTTGGGATTCCAGGTTGAGGAAAATGCCCCCCGCACGCGAATCCCGATCCGCTCGGTGAGGTCGTGGGTTCCGGTCATGGAGGCCCGGCCGGACTCGGAATCGATATCAATGAGATGGATGCAGGCAGGTTGGCGGGCAACCTGTTGAAGACTTCCACCGTTCTGGTTGGCAGGCGCCCATCCCTTGTTTGGAATTTTTCCGCCACCGAAATTGTCGATAATGGCGATAGGGATTGGGGAGGTGTAGTTCTCCAGGCCACCGGACAGGCGGAGGTAGCTGCGGGTCTGCGGCTTCGAGATGGACGCCGGCCTCAGGACGGCGGCTCGTAACAAGGTCGAGCTTTCGATGGGGATTGGGTCGGTGTAGGGGATGCCATTGGCAGAGTCCGGAACCGATCCGTCGGTAGTATAGACGATGACCCCGGGTTCCGCGCTGCTGATCGTGGCTTCGAAGGGGCGAATGAAGGTTCCCTCCTCCGGAGCGACGCCCGGTTGCGGAGCGGTTTCTGCCTCGCAGTCGTAGGCTGCGAGGAGGTGAACAGGCACGACTGGCTGTAGCGGATCATTGGTGGCAAGTTCGAGGGTGGAAAGATGGCAGCCTGCCACGGGTGCAAGATCGATCAGGAGAGTTCGCTGTTCTCCGGGAGGAATCTCAAGGGAGCCTCCAGTTACGTGGAATGGAGGGGCTGGCTTTCCCGGATCGACGACGAGTAGCTCACTTCCCACATTGCGAAGGTCGAGAGCCCGGGCCTGGATGGATTCGCCGGGGCCGATGGACCCGAAGTCGATGAGGGGTTTCAGGAACAGGGACGGGTGTGGAGGAGGTGGAGGTTCCGCGATAAACTTTACTTCCCCGAGGCCGACCCGGTCTCCTCCGATACCTCGAAAGATGTAGTGATTGTCCGTGATGGTGAGACGTACTGCGTTTGCCTGGAAGCGCCCTCCGAGCGAAATCTTTTCACTGAGGGCAGAGGTCTGTGCGTGGCGGACTCTGGTAGGACTGTTCCAGGTCAATCCGTTATCCACGGAGAATTCGACGGTGAACTCCTGCGCCTCGTTGTTGTTGGAGGACGTGTAATAGAAGCCCCAGACGACGAGGTCGGTGACTTGATAGAGTGCGGGCAGGCCGAAGGTGAGAACGGGGTTAGGGCCGCCGCTCCCGAAGTAGTCACTGCCAGTGCCCCCGGGAGAATTGGTAGCCCACGCCCGGGAGGGGTTGGCGGACCCGTGTCGCACCCGCTGGTAATTCCCAAGGGTGGGAACAGGGTTCAAACCACTGTTGTCGATGAGGTTGGCGGCTGCGAAGAGGTCGTTCTGCGAGGAGGAGACTACCGAGGCAGGCGTGATAAGGAACTGCCTGGCAGCAAGGCCCGGACCAGCCGACAGGAAGGCAAGGAAGATCGTCTGGGCGAGGGGCAGGATTACTCGGGGAAAGAGCACGAGGGACTGGGCATGATAGGCCCGAATGTTCCGCGGGCAAGGGGGAAGGCGTGGCCGTGGGCCAAGGCGCTGGGTGTGGAAGGCACTACCCCTTGAACCTTGGATTCTTCTTCGTTGGAACAGGAGCCTTGGTTGCCCTGCGCCAGGCCTTGAGGAGGTCCAGCATCTGATCACGGTGCCCGGTTTCTGAGGGAGCCAGGTTATTCTGCTCGGATGGGTCCCGGGCGAGGTCGTAAAGTTCTACAGCGCCGTCCTCAAAGTATTCGATTAGCTTCCACGTTCCGCGACGTATGACTCCACAGGGAGTCGTGCGGAAGTTTTCGAAGGGTGATCCAAGGTCCTTGCCGTATCCCTGGAGGTAGGCCGGGAAGTGCCAGAAGAGTGCGCGCTCGGGAATGGTATCACCACGGAATAGGGGGCCGAGGTCACAGCCGTCCTGTAGCGCAGGGGCCCTGGCCCCGGCGGCTTGAGCGAAGGTGGTCAGGAGGTCTACCTGGTGAATTGCGGTTTCGCAGCGAGAGCCCGCCGTGATACGGCCCGGCCAGCGAACAAGGAAGGGTTCACGGATGCCACCTTCGTAGAACATTCCCTTGGATCCACGCAGGGGTCGCGCATTGGAAACTCCGCCGTGTGGTCCGTTGTCCGAGGTGAAGACCACGAGGGTATTTTGTGAGAGGCTTAGTTCATCCAGTAGATCGAGAAGCTGGCCGACCGCCAGATCCATCGCCTCGATCATGGCCGCATACTTGGGATTCGCATGATGAGTTCCCGACCTGCCTTTGTACTTGGAAACGAGATCAGCGCGAGCCTGGATAGGAGTATGGACCGAATAGAAGGGAAAGTAGACGAAGAAAGGATCCTTCCCGGTGCTTTTCTTCCGGGTGGAACGGATCCAGGAGCAGAGGTCGTTGGCGAGACGGGCGGGGAGATGTTCTCCCTCTGGGCCATCCGGGAGCTTGGGATTGCGGTAGGGTGAAAAGTAGGACTTGGGATGTCCCCATTTCAGTCCGCCGAAGTTGACATCGAAACCGGAGGTCGTGGGGTCGTCATTCAGGTGCCACTTGCCTGCCACGGCGGTTCGGTACCCGGCCTTTTTCAGGACCTGGGCCATGGTGGGCAGGGTGGGTGGAAGGACGGTCCGGTTTTCGATGGGAATGAGACGTCGCTGGGCGGCCTTTCCCCGGTCGGAGTTACCAACTGTGAAGACACCATGGCGGGGGGTGTAGAGGCCCGTCATGAGGGACGCGCGCGAGGGGGCGCAATTGGCGGCCGCGGCATACGCGTTGGTGAAGGTCATGCCCTCGCGGGCCAGCCGGTCGATATGGGGCGTCTGGTAGTAGTCTGATCCCTGACACGAAAGGTCAGTGTAGCCAAGGTCGTCGGCGTAGAAGAGAATAATGTTGGGGCGGGTTTTTGCCGTCTCCTCATCCGCGGAAAGGCAGACCGCAGAGATTATCGGCGAGAGGACCAGCAGGAGGATACGACTTGGCATGGCTGGAGCTTGGGGGCTCCCCCTCGTCCTTGCAACCGGGAAGGACACGGGTGAGATGAAGGACATCCCAGCCGCATAGCGACGATGGGGCCTTCTGATCCCGGGATCTATTCGATCCTGATGACGTGGGAGGCGTCATAAGTTCGCCCATACATATCCTCGGTCTGCACCCACAGGCGATGAATGCCGGGGCGTCCGGCTACCGGCAGTCGTGCTTTCCAGAGGTGCTGCGAGGGGACTGCGCCAGGCAGGGTGACACCCTCGAGTTTGTTCCGGCGGCTCTCCTCCCGGCGCTTGAGGGAAAGGAAGTCGGGATCGGGTTCGATGGTCCTCGCGAGGGAGATCCAGCCCCCTCCCTCCCCGAGCCTCATGCGCACCTTGGAATGAAGGGAACCGTTGATGACGTTGGCATAGACGGTGACCTCCTCGGTGCCGGCCTTCACCTCGAGAGGAGCATGGATCCGGAGCTGGTAGTCGGCAGGTCGGCGCGTGGCCTTGAAATCTACCATGGCCTGTTGACCGTTGAAGGTGATCGTGGAGTAGCCCCGGGGCGCGCCATCACGTCCGAGTGAATTGGGAATGCCAAGCTCATCGGGCTCACCCCTCCACCAGCTTCCGCACACGGTGACATTCACGATGTGATGGTGTGGCTTCTTCCCCTTCCATCCGTCTTTCTCGCCGATGAACATGTGAGCGTGCCAGTGAGTATGCCCTGAAATAGAGAGGGTATAGGGACGGTTCTCGATAAGACGGAAGAGGCGGGAGCGATCGGCGTTGGGCCTGAGGGGATGCTCGGACTCCTTGAGAGGAATGTGCATCATCAGCATGAGCATTTCGTTCTCGGGCAGATGCGGAAGGACGTTCTCAAGAAAGGTGAGTTGCTGCTCGCCGAGTCCACTGGTGTAGCTTCCGGTGCCTCCCGATTTCCTCGATCCACCCCACATGACATTGTCAAGAACGAGGAAGTTTACCGGGCCCCAGGTGAAGGCATAATAAGGAGGTCCATAAGTGCGCTCGAATGTTTCATCCGAGGTGGTGTCGTCCGGGGCATCAAAGTTGAGATCGTGATTGCCAATTACGTTGAACCACGGGATTCCCACGAGAGCAACGATGCTGTTGTGGGTCTCAAAGAGGGAAAGATCGTCAAAGAGGATGTCTCCGAGGGTCACCCCGAACTTGGCGTCCGTGTCCATCAGCTCCTGGATGGTATCCCTGGCCATGAAACCCAGCTCCTTCTTGTTGCGGGATTGGGTATCCCCGAAGAAGTGCGCCTTGAACTTGAGCGGCTCTTCCTGCCGGGTCAGGGCAAAGTTGATCGAGGAAGGGAGGGGTCCGGTTGGCTTCACGCCGGGAAACTTGCTTTTTGGTGAACCCTTGGGTTTGTGACGATAGTAGAAAAGCGGGAGTTTCTGCTCGGTGACGGGTGGCATCCAGCCTCTGGGTTTGATTACGAAGAAGATGCAGTCGTCGCGGGCCGGCAGGGTCCAGTTCCCCTGGGGGTCCGTGCGGACTACCTCCAGCTGGTTGGAGACAAGGACGTTGGCAATCCCCGGCTCGCCTTCGTCACGGATCCCATTGCGGTTCCGATCGTCGAAGACTATTCCCCTAGCGGACTTCCCCGGTGGGTCCTCGGCGACGAGGTTGGTGGAGCAGGTCAGCAGGCTCAAGGCAGAGAAAAAACAGAAAAAGCGCATTGGTGAATCGGATCAGGGGGCTTCAATGGGTTGAGCGAGGAGGTCGCAGCGAAACTTAATCGCATTCCGGGCAATCGCACAAACTCGCGGTGCCGCAATTGCCGGGCAGGCCGGGTTACTGGGTGCAGGGGAGGTCATGAACAGAATATGCGCTGCCAGCACGATCCCCGGGTCGCCGGCGGAGTAAAGATGAAATATGCCGGGCGGTGGTCACAGGAGGGGCGATCGGCCAGCGCACTCGAATTTTCCGAAGGATGGTAAGGAATCTTTTGCCATAGGGAAAAATAACGACGCAGAGGGGCGGAGAGCCCTTGCTCGAGGCCGGAGGCCAGCGCGCCGCTGCCGGCTTGCCACGTTCTTATTACCTGAGAGAATCGAGTCATGAATCAGAGGCGACTGGGATCGAGCGGGATCGTGGTGAGCGAGATCTGCATGGGAACAATGACCTTCGGTACGCAGGCGGGTAAGGAGACCTCATTCCGCATCATGGACCGTGCCTTTGATGCCGGGATCGATTTCTTTGATAATGCGGAGCTTTACCCGGTGCCGCCTACTACGGAGCTGGTCGGATTGACCGAGGAGTGGCTGGGTGAGTGGATGAGTGGCAAGCCACGTGACGCGGTCATCATTGCTACCAAGGTGGCTGGAGCCGCCCACGGCTGGTTTAATCCCCCGGTCCGCCATGACAAGGCGGCCTTGGACCGCAATCACATTCGAAAGGCAGTGGAAGGAAGCCTGCGACGTCTGAGGACAGATTACATCGATCTCTACCAGGTCCACTGGCCTGACCACGGGATGCGCCCGGAGGATACCCTCGGCGCCCTTGACGAACTGGTGCAGGAGGGCAAGGTGCGCGCTATCGGGGTGAGCAATGAAGACAGTTACGGATTGATGAAGGCGCTTTGGACGAGCGATACGCATGGCCTCGCCCGCTACGATACCATCCAGAACAATTTTTCCCTTAACAATCGCCGTTTTGAGGATGAGCTTGCGGAAATAAGCCGCCGTGAACGGGTCAGCCTTCTTCCCTACAGCCCGCTGGCGGGCGGGGTGCTGAGCGGAAAATATAACGAGGGGAAGCGACCGGAAGGAGCCCGTTTTACTCACTACATGAATGCCACCGCACCCCGCCAGAAGGCGATGGCTGAGCGTTTTGCCAACGAGCGTTGCCTCGATTCGACCGCCCGCTTCATGAAGATTGCCGGGGAGGCGGGGATCCATCCTGTCACGATGGCGATCGCCTGGAGCAAGCAGCACGAATTCGTGGCTTCGACCATCGTAGGAGCAACACACGAGGATCAAATGGGAGTGATTCTTGATGCCGCTGGCCTGAAACTGGAGGAGTTCACCCTCCAACAGATTGACGAGGTGAGTGAAGAGATCCGTTATCCGATGGGCTAGCAGCACCTCGATTGAGTTGCGAACGGGGGCTTTTGCTTCTTGCGCGGTTCACGGTGGAAGTCTTTGCTGTAGACATTACTGACTGATGAGCGACGAAGCCCAGCCAGCGGAGTCCCCCGAAGACACCCTTCTTGGTCTCAACGCTCTCGATCTCGGGCCAGCTTGGGCGCGAGGCGAGACGGAGCGAAAGAAGGGTGGAGACGGAAGGCGCCAACGTGACGGTAATCGTGTCCGGAATGAGCGTGGCAGGGATCGCCGTGAAGGAAAACAGGGTGAAAGTCGCCGTGAGGGAAGGGGCCCCCGGCGAGATGATCGCAGTCGGCGTGGTCGGCATGAGGGAGGAGAAGATCGTGGGAAAAGGTTTCAGAAGGGAGGGCGCGGCCGCCGGGAAGAGGACCGGCGCGGCTCTCGTGGCCGGGAGGAAGTGGCGCCGCCCAAGGGGTTTACCGCTGAAGTGATGCCGGTGGAAGAGGGCCTGGATGGACTGGCGAAGGAAATCCTGGCCGGGGGACGGACCTATTCCGTGTTCGACCTCGCTAAACTGGTCCTCGGTGCCCGGGAACGGTTTAATGTGACATTCCAGGCCAACAGGGACGCCGGAGGGCTTGTGCGGTGCAAGAAGGATGGTTCGCTCTGGCTTGATCGTGAGGAGGCTCTCCGCCATTTCTGGCGTGCCGAGTGGCGCTCCGAATACTACGTGGAGGTAGTAACGGAAGCGGCCCCGCCGAAGGGTAACTTCCAGGCGGTAGCCCGTTGCGGCATGAGCGGCGAGTGGCTGGGACCGCCCAACTATCATGGCTATCAGCCGGCAGTCCTGCAGCTGCACCGCGAGCGCTTTGGACACATGTCGCTCGAGGCTTACAGGAATAAGATCCAGATGGAGCGGGGCGAGGAAGCGGTAGCCGCCTGGATGGAAAAGATGTCCAAGCAGACAAATTTTCGCCCGATCGGCGGGGAGAGCCCAGGGGGTGAGGACGAGCGGTTAGCGGGCAAGGACGGGGAGCCAGCGGAAGAGGTCGAAGAATCTCCGGAGCCAGTCATGGCTGATGGCCCAGACGAGAATGCTGCTTCCAGTGTGGAAAAGCAGGAGGGCGAAAAAACCGAATATCATCCAGATTCGAATCCTGGAGAAGACCCCGGGGTAGAGGCTGCCGGTGAAAGCAACGAGGACCTCGATCCAGCGGAAAACCTCGAGGATGCCGTGTTAGAGAAGCCATCGGGCAAGGAGCCCGACTTCGAGGAAGAGGCTCTGGCTGACCGGCGGGAGGTGGAGCGTCACTTTCTTGAGAACCATTTCGAGGACGCCTACCATGAAACTAATCGGGCATGGGTGAGTGGAAATATCCGTGGCCACCAGCTTTCGCCCGGCTTACTGACCCTTCTGCGAAACACGGTCTCAGAAGAGCGCCGCTACCCGGGGAAGCTTACACCCATCCTCTGCCGCCAGCTCTCCGGGCGTCATGTTGCCGTTTTTAAATGGCGCCGAAAACTCAAGGCTGGTCCCTCGCGGCCGCATCCTGTTCCGGACGACATCATCATTGCGGATCGACTCTTGGCGCTACTGAGCTGGATCACTGAAAACTCCGGGCGCAAGCTTGAGCATCTCTGGAAAGCACTCCTGCCTGCGGAGGTAAGCGACGAGGACAGGACGGGCTGGTATCACGACCTCCACTGGCTGCTGAACCAGGGTTATGTTCTCCTGATGGCGGACAGCACGATTCACCGCGCCAAGCCGATTGAAAACGAAGGGGGAGGCGCGGCTGCGGAAAAGATCGTAGGAAAGAGTCAAAAGGTTCCGGCAGCAGATTCAGAAAAAGAGAAGGGGCAGGAAAAAGAGCAGTCCGGGGATCCGCCTCTTCCGCCTGCGGCAGGGGAAGCGCGGCAGGAGGTCACGGAGCTTGACGGGCAGGGCCTGCGGTCGCGCTCGGTTCAGCCCGCCGAGGATGAAACAGAAGGGGGCGATGTTCCAGAATCGCCCAGCGCCTAGGTCAGAAAGTGCCCAGCTGCCGGAATGAGCGACTTCCATATTGACGAGGGTATCCGCACCGGCGCACGTATTCGCGTAAAGCGTGGTCAGTTCTTTCCATCTGCCAGACGGCTGGTCTGGCGCCGGAAACAGGAAACCGTCTTCCCTGAGAATCGTAGAGGGATGCCAGACGGCTCCCTGTGACTTTCAGGTTTTCCCGCTGTGGCTCGCTGGCGTGATTTCCATGGTGGTCGTCGTAGTAGGGGCAGTGGGGCTGCGATTCTGGATTGTCCCGGTCATTCAAATAGAACCCGGATTTGATGTGCCAACGATTGAGATAAACAGTTCGGTGCGGGGGCAGAAGGAAAAGCAGAATCCTCATTCCGCGGCGCAGTTTCCGGTCCGAGGCTTGCCGCCGGTTGCTCCAAGAGTAAAGCTTTCGAAGCTAGTCCCCGCGGTGCAACTGCAGCTCATGCGGGTGCCATTCCGCTTCTCCTGTAGGTAGATTGCCGAGGGAAGGGGTTCGCGTTGTAGCGCAGGAAGACCGGAAGGTGAGACAAGGGTCCGCCGGGTTCGCTCTGAAGGCAGGCGGCTACAGATCGGAAACGTCCAGCTTGGCCTGCATGGTTTCGACCTCATCCGAAAGCTTGGACCACTCGCTGTAGGCTTTCTCAAGCTGTTCTGCGACCGATTGGAATGCGCTGCTGGTTTTCCGCAGCTTTTCAGCATCACTTGCCACCTCCGGGGTGGACATGTGTTCCGTGAAGGTCTCCTTTGCAGACTCCAGCTCGGAGATTTTAGATTCAAGGGATGCCAGTTGATCTTCAAGTGGCTTGAGGAGTCGGTTTCGTTGCTGACGGGCCTCGGCCTTACGGCGGCGCTGCTCCTTGCGATTGACCTGGTTCGAACTACCTGCAGAGACCTGTTCCGGGGAGGCATTCGGCGACTCGCAGTCCCGCTGCTCCTCGGAGACCTTGTCGAGGTAGTAGCTGAGGTTGCCAAAGTATAGCCTGGGCCCCTGTCCCTGGCGGAACTCGAGGGTACGCTCCACCACTGGGTCGAGAAAGGCCCGGTTGTGGGAAACGATTATGACTGTGCCGCTGTAATGGTTGAGGGCGTTTTGCAGGACTTCCTGCGAATGCATGTCTAGGTGATTGGTAGGTTCGTCCAGGATGAGAAAATTTGCCGGACGCACCAGCATGCGGACGAGGGCCACCCGGGAGCGTTCCCCTCCAGAGAGCACGCCCACCTCCTTGAAGACGTCGTCGTCCCGAAATAGAAAGCAACCAAGAAGATTGCGAGCGTGGGGCAGGTTATCGCGACTTGCGACCTCCTCCACGGTCTGCAGCACGGTGCGTTTCGGATCCAGTTCATCGGCGTGGTTCTGCGAGAAGAAGGAGGGGAGGATCTTAGCACCCAGTTCTCGAGTGCCGTCAGCAGGGGATTCCTCCCCGGTGATCAGGCGGCAGAAGGTGGATTTTCCCGCACCGTTGGGTCCAACGACCGCAATCTTCTGACCGCGCGTGATCTCAAAGTCGAAGTTTTCGAAGACGGTCAGTTCCCCGTAGCGCTGGGCACTTCCCTTCAGCTTGGCCACGCTATGCGCTCCGAGCGGTGGAGAAGGGAAGGTGAAGTTCATTGTTACTTCTTCATCCTCCAATTCGATGCGCTCCATCTTCTCAAGCTGCTTGATGCGGCTCTGGACCTGCGAGGCCTTGGTACTTTTTGCCCGGAAGCGGTTTATCCAGCGTTTCGTTTTTTCAATCTCGCGCTGTTGGGCGCGATATTGCTTTTCGAGAATTTCTCTCCGCAGTGCACTCTCCCGTACGAAAAAGGAGTAGTTGCCTGCGTATTCCGAGGCCTGCCCGCGCTCGAAAGCGATGGTCCTGGTAGTGAGATCATCGAGAAGGGAGCGATCGTGCGAAATAATCGCAATTGCTCCCCGGTAGTCGCGCAGAAAATTCTCCATCCAGCCCTGGGCGTCGACATCCAGATGGTTGGTAGGCTCGTCGAGAAGGAGGACTTCCGGTTCCTGCAGGAAAAGCTTGGCCATCGCGATACGCATCTGCCAGCCACCTGAAAACTCTCCACAGTCCCGCTCGAAGTCAGCCCGTTGGAACCCCAGGCCACCCAGCACGGATTCGATGCGGGGCTTGATGCGGGTGGGATCAAAGTGCTCCAGCTTGAGCTCCAGCTCGCCGATCTCATCGAGGATCTCCGGGTAGGGAAGAGAACTCGGCTCAAGATCTTCCAGTCTGGCAGAGAGCTGATCGATCCGCTGCTGAATTTCCTTCGCTTCGGCAAAGGCGGATTCTGCCTCGAGCCACAGGCTGTGGCCAGAGAGGTGAATGCCATCCTGGGGGAGGTAGCCGACCTGGCAGCCCTTGGGCATCGTAATGCGCCCGGAATTCGGCTCGATCACGCCTGCGATGCACTTCATCAGGGTGGACTTCCCCGCTCCGTTCGATCCAGCAAAGGAGATTCGTTCTTCCCGGCCCACGACGAAGGACAGCCCGTCAAAGAGGACGCGGGCTCCGACTTCAACGCGGAGTTGCTGAATTGCCAGCACGGCGCGGAGGTTGCGGATTTGTGGCCGCGGGGCAAGGACTTTGCCTGAATTGGTCGGGGCAGCCCCCAAATCCCTGTGCTTGAGAGCCCCGGGGCCAGCCGGAGGGAGAAGGCGGCTAGCCAAATCCCCGGAATCGGGTAGGTTCCTTCCATACCATGGGTTTGCCACCGGCAAACCTCAGAAAAACACGTCATTAGTCAACGGGCCTCGCCCTGCGGCTATCATTCACGCCAGACACCCTCCCGCATTCCGGAAAAGACCATGAGATCGATCATGAAAAACCGCCTTAAATGCCTTCTTTTCTCTTCAACGGCCGGCCTCGTGCTGGCAGCCGCGAGCGGTCCCTGCCTTGCTCAGAAGATGAAGGAAGCTCCCTTGGTGGGTAGCTTGGGTGACCTCCGGAAGCTGAATAAGAAGTTGATTTCGATTTCGAAGCCGAGTGCAGCAGCAACAGTCTCTCTCGTTTCCAACGGCGGCGGGGGAGCAGGGAGTGGGGTGATCGTGAGCAGGGAAGGCCTGATTCTGACTGCGGCACACGTTGTGTCTTCGCTTGCGGATGAAGTCATCGTAATCTTTCCCGACGGCAGGCGGGTTTCCGCTGAAAAGCTGGGTGGAGACTTTGACCGCGACGCGGCCATGGTGCGGATTACGGAAGAAGGGGAATATCCTTTCGTCAAGGTGGGCCAGAGCAGTGACCTGATGCGCAACGAATGGTGTGTCGCCATGGGCCACCCTGGCGGGTTTGACCCCATGCGGTCGCCGCCGGTCCGCCTCGGCAGGGTCCTGAGCAGAGGACAGTTTATTACTACTGATTGCGCTGTGGTCGGGGGTGATTCCGGTGGTCCACTCTTTGATGTGAAGGGTGAGGTGATTGGAATTCACTCCAATATCGGGGCCGACCTGACAGAAAACCGTCATGTTCCAATCGGAGTCTTCCTCGCGGACTGGGAGGCCATGGTGGAGGGCAGGCGGACTGGTGCCCGATTTGCCCGGGGCGGACAGCAGGTCAACCCGGACAGACCAGTCCTCGGGATTAATCTGGCCGGTCCGGCCGAGAACGGGGGGGTCGCTCTTGATGGAGTGATGGAGAACTCACCTGCGGAAGAGGCCGGGCTCGAGGCGGGCGATGTGGTCACCAGTATCAACGGCGAGGAGGTCAATAGCCCGGAGGAGCTCGTGCGGGCAGTGAGTGAGTTCAAGGTTGGAGAAGACCTAAAGGTTTCCTATCGGCGGAACGGAGAAGAAAAAAAGGTCCAGGTCAGGCTTGCTCGCCTCGGAGACCTCATGGAGGCCCCTCCGGAGAGGCCGCGACGGGGGCGTCGCAATCAGGATGGCGGGGAGGCAGACCCGGAAGAGGATGAAACAGAGGGTAATACAGAAGGAAAGCAGCCGGAGGACGAAAACGCTGCCGGCAAGAAAACGCAGGAGCGGGCGGAGCAAACTAAACAGGAAATCGATAAGCTTCTTGAGGAGTCCTTGCGTGAGGGCAACCTTGGACTGAGCGAAGAGCAGCTGCAGGAACTGGGAGGAATGGCCGAGCTTCAGCGTGCCCTCCGTGAGCTGGCCGAGTCAGTTGGGCCGGAAGGGCTGCGCGAGATGCTGGAGCTCGAAATTCGAAGCGGACCGGACACATTTTTCGAGTCCACGATGAAGGCTCTGCGGCCCGTGACCCGAAAGGCCTCGGCATCGGTGGTTACGGTGAAAGTAGACGGTTTACCGGTATCACTCGGGACAGTGGTGTCATCGGAAGGGCATATCCTCACCAAAAACACGGAGACCCTGGAGGGAACAGTTTCCCGGGCGGGAGAGGGTGGGGACGTGCCGCTTGAACTGGTGGAGCGCTTCCCGAAGCGTGACCTCGCCCTCTTCCGGGGGTCAAGCGAGCGGTTGGAACCCGTGCAGTGGGTGGGAAGAAAAAAGCAACCGATTGGAACCCTTCTCACGACGCCCGATCCTGAGGGCGAGCCACTTGGGGTAGGTTTGATCAGTGTGCTGACCCGTGCGCTTGGCGAGGTGGGTTTTCTTGGAATCCAAGCTGGGGCCGGGGACGGAGGCGTTATGATCGTGCGGACTGTGAATGACAGCCCCGCTCGCAGAGCGGGGCTTCAGGAGGGAGACGTTATTACTCGTGTCGATGGCGAGGCATTGGATGATCCGGTGGCTTTTGGCAACAAGATCCGGACCTATCGCGCCGGGGATGAGGTCGAATTTACCTACCTGAAGAATGGGGACGAAAAGAAGCTCAGGGTCAAGCTGGCTGCTCGTCCGGAGGACCGGGTCACCGATCGCTTCCGTCGTATGAATGAGATGAGCGGTCCGCTCTCTGCCAGGCTGACTGGGTTTCCGCTGGCCCTGCAACATGACATCCCGCTTGCACCTCAGAATTGCGGAGGGCCGCTGCTTGACCTGCAGGGACGCTGCGTGGGCATAAATGTCTCCCGGGCAGGTCGTGTGAAGACGCTAGCCATTCCTGCTGCTGATATCCTGGAGATTCTCCCGGTCTGGAAGAAGAGCGGAGGTGAAAGGAAGGGAAATCCGGTCGCTGACAAGGAGCCGACCCCACCCGGAAGGGCGAGGTCGGAAATCGAACGGGAGCGCGCCCGGGTTCTCAAGGAACTGGAAGCAGTGGAAGAGCGGCTCCGGGAGCTTGAGGAGGAGCTGGAGGAATTACAGAACTAGGAAGCCTGCTCTACCTTCAGCTGAGGGCAGAGTTCCAGTCGTCGATCCGGCTCTGCTGGGCAGCGAAGAGTTCGTCGGTGGAATCGTGGATCGTCACGGAATCGATCGAAACGTCCTCCACGGGACGATCACCGGGACCGGTGGGGGTGGTGGCGATGCTGTCCACCACGGCCTGCCCGCCGGTCACTTCCCCGAACACAGTGTGTTTTCCGTCGAGGAACGGGGTGGCGGTATGGGTGATGAAGAACTGGCTTCCGTTGGTGTTGGCCCCGGCGTTTGCCATGGAGAGCTTGCCCGCACTGTCGTGACCATGGTGGGGCAGGCACTCGTTCTCGAACTGGTAGCCCGGGCCGCCAGTGCCAATTCCTTCGGGGCACCCGCCCTGAATCATGAACCCCTTGATGACCCGGTGGAAAATTAGCCCGTCGTAGAAGCCTCGCTGGGCTAGGTTGAGGAAGCTGGCACAGGTGACCGGGGTGTCCCCGTAGAGCGTGATTTCAATGGCGCCCTTTGATGTGCTGAGCGTGATCTTGATGTCGTCCATGGGTTTCTTTTAGGGAGGCGGGGCCAGGATTCAAGTTCGACCGACACGCTTTGCATCACAAGCGGGGACGGGGGGGAGGCGCTCGAGCAGGGCGCAAGCGGTGATTCCAGACTCCCGGAGGCTGGCAAGGGAGAGGGCCTCATCGCGGGTGGCCAACCTCTTTCCGGTTTCGTCCCGGATAATTTCGTGATGGAGATATTGCGGCTCGGGGTAGGCGAGCAGGACCTGCAGGAGGCGGTGCACGTGGGTGGCAGCGAGGAGATCTTCACTCCTGGTTACGAGGGTGATCCCCTGCTCGGCGTCGTCCACCACGACGGCAAGGTGGTAGGAGGTGGCGATATCACGCCGGGCGAGCACAACGTCACCGAGCTCTCCAGGCAGGACAGTCTGGGTGCCATGGAGCAGGTCCTTGAAGGTGATGGCCCCACACAATTCTGCTGCTCGCCTTGAGTCCAGCCGCCAGGCGTGAGGGCGACCCTCGCGGATCCTCGCTGAGCGTTCCTCGTCACTGAGGCGGCGGCAGGTCCCCGGGTACAGGACCCCTTCCGCGCCGTGGGGAGCATTGGGCATGCGGGCAACCTCCTCGACGATGGCACGGCGGTTGCAGAAACAGGGATAGATAACGTCCCGATCCCTCAGCTGGTCGAGGGCCTTGGTATACTGGCGCAGTCGCTCCGACTGGCGCAGGGCCTTTCCCTGCCAATGCAGGCCGAGCCAGCGAAGGTCCTCCTCGATCAGGGTATAATAGCGGGGCCTGCTCCTCGTGTGGTCAATGTCCTCGAATCGCAGGAGACACGCGCCGTTGTTGCGGCTTGCCAGTTCGTGGGCCACGAGGGCCGCGTAGGCATGGCCCAGATGAAGCCGCCCGGTGGGACTGGGTGCAAAGCGCGTCAGCACGTCCGGAGTCTTGGGTTTTAACCACGGACATTCAAGTGGATCCCCTTTCCACCAACTTGAAACTTGGAAGTTTCAAGCTGAAGCTTGAAGCTTGAACCGTGAACCGCTTCCCAAGCGCGGATGAACTTCCATATAAAGCCTTTCCGCCGCGCCCGAGCCGCTTCTGGAACTGGGTGATGAGCGGCTATCGGCGCAGGCTCATTCGCCGGGACCACGGGGTGACCGGGTATGAGTTCGAGGGAGTGGAAAGACTGAAGCGACTTGTTGATGGTGGTGCGCGGGTGCTGATCGCACCGAATCATGCGGATCATGCGGACGGGCTGGCGCTCTACCGGCTGGCGGAGGAAGTAGGAACCTTGTTCTGCCAGATGGCCACCCATCACCTATTCGAGGGTTCGTTCGGCTTGCGTTATTTCATTTTTCCAAGGGTTGGTGTTTTCCCAATCGACCGGGAAGGCTCTGCCCTTGGAGCCCTGCGGGCTGCCAAGGACGTTCTGATCCGCATCGGATACCCGCTGGTGGTTTATCCCGAGGGGGAGGTCTATCACACTAATGATTGGCTAACGCCCTTGCGGGAGGGGGCTGCCGCGATGGGGTTAACCTCCCAGAAGGCTCTTGGAAAAGAGACCCCGGTTTATGTTGTCCCGGTTTCCTTGAAATACTTTTTCCTGAACCCGGAGGAGGCAGCGGGGCACCTCGCAAGGCAGGTTACGGGCATGGAAGAACGCTTCACCCTGATCCCGAGGCCGGAACAGAGCCTGCCTCGCAGGATCTATCGCCTTGCCAGTGGAATCCTTGCCGTGAAGGAGGTGGAGCACCTCGGTGAAATTTCATCCGGGACGGTGTCAGCGCGGATCGTGCTGTTGCGTGATAAACTTCTTGAGCGCCTCGAATCACTTTATCTGGGGCGAGTGGGCTCGGACCCCCTCCCCGAGCGCATCACCGCCGTTCACCGCTGCATTCTGGAGGGGCTGCGTAGTGGCGAGCTGGGCAAGGACGGGGAGGCAGCCAGCAGGAGTGATCTCGACGTCCTTTTTCTGGTCCTCCAGCTGTTCAGTTACCCGGGCGACTACGTCCAGGAGTGCCCCACCGTGGAGAGGATCGGGGAGACCGTGGTCAAGCTCGCGCAGGACCTCGGAGGAGGCCGCTACATCAAGCCGGCTGGTGCACGGCGACTGACCTTTAGCGTCGGGGAGCCAATCGACATGCGTGATCATCTTGGGGGCAAGTTCCGTGATGCGGTGCCTGGCGTTACCCGCCTCCTGGCCCAGCGTCTGCAGGACGGGCTCGATCAGATGGGGCCGGGGACGCATGTGGATAATTTGAATCTAAATCATCAGAACGCATAATCATGAGTGCACGCATCTTAGAAGTAAGATCCAGGGGTGGCCGGAACTTTGATCGCCCCGGTCTGGGATTGTTGGCGGCATGGATCCTGATCGCCTGGGTCGTCGAGCTGGTTGATCAGCGCACGGCCCTGAATCTTGACCAGTATGGAATTGTGCCCCGTGACCTCGTGGGGCTGAGAGGAGTGCTATGTTCCCCATGGCTGCATGGGAGCTGGCAGCACCTCATAACCAATACGGTAGCCTTTGTTGGGCTTGGTGTAATTACGATCCTGGTGGAGGGGCGTCGCTTCATTCCCACCACCATCTATCTTGTTCTCCTGAGTGGAATGGGAACGTGGATCATTGCCCGCGGAGGAGTACACATTGGAGCGAGTGGTCTCATTTATGGATACTTCGGATATATCCTCGGCCGGGCGATCTGGGAAGGGCGGGTCCTCTGGATTGTTTTTGGAGTCGTGGTAGCGGCAATTTATGGAGGGATGATCGGGGGCGTTTTTCCCGGAGAGGGTGGAATTTCCTGGGAGGGTCACCTCGCGGGGCTGGTGGGTGGGCTCTGGCTGGGGAAGTCCCACGCGCGGCGGCGGCGATAGGATGGGAAAAGTCTCAGGGCGAGGTGCAGGCTGGCAGAAACACCGATAAGGGGAAATATGGACTGCGCTTTTTCCGGTGATTTTTCCGCCTTCCTGACTTTGCCTCTCCCCTATCTGGAATATGAACCGGGGAGCAGGTAAGACCTACGATGCGGGCCGGACGCCGTTTTTGTGGAAGGCCGCCCGGTCCGTGGGAATACAAGCATTCAAGCACCGGAAAGATTGTCATCGTCCTGCCCGTTGCAATCTGAGTGCGATCTCGCTGATGTCGGCTCCGGGAAGCGGCAGGTAATTGGCAGGGCAGACCGCTGGAACGGACAAAGAAGGCCACCAGCGTCCGGAGGGGCCGGTCTTACGGGTGAGGAGAGAGTCCATGGTCCTTAAGTTGTGCGCGGACACAGGAGCTCCTGTGCCCTCGTGAGGCGCCCTTTCGGATGCTGCCGGCGAAGGGGCCTTGGACTTGTGTAATTCTGCTCGACAGGGTCGCGGGGCTCTCCTTGCATGGAGGTGATGAAACCTGCAACTCGCATTGGATTGGGTGTCTTGGCCGGGGTGAGCATTCTGCTGACCAGCTGTGGAGGAAAGGGCAAGGATGACGAGAAGTCACTCAAGGGAAAAACCTACGGCAAGTTCACCATCCTTGATGAGGTTCTAACCGACGGAGGAGACCGTTCCCTGGCCAAGAAGAATGCGGAGAACACTCTCAGCAAGTATCCCGAAGTCGACGCCATGGTTGGGCTCTGGGCCTACAATGCGCCCCAGTGTCTCGAGGCTCTCAAGGATGCGGATAAACTGGGTGCTGTAAAGGTGTTCTCCTTCGATGAGGATCCGGTAGCCCTGGACGCAATCAAGGAGGGGCACTGCGAGGGAACGATCGTGCAGGATCCCTATCTCTTTGGATACGACTCCATCAGATATCTCAAGGACATCGTGGTGAATGACAAGATGCCCGAACTTGGGAAAGACAAGAACATTCCGGTGCCGATCCGGACGATCGTGAAAGATAATGTGGAGGAATTCCGCAAGACCGTGAATGACCGGTTGGCAGCTGGTAAAGCAGCCAAGGGGGCTGAAGTCCCTGCGGATGCTCCCAGGTTCGCCTTTATTACAAACGTACCAGATCCCTTCTGGAGTCATGCAGAGGCTGGCTGTTACGTTGCCGGCAAGGAATTTGGAGTTGCCGTGGAATTCCAGATGAACAGTGATAAGGACATCGCCGGGCAGAAAAAGATCGTTGAGAACATCCTCAACAAGGGAGATTGCAAGGGCATTGCGATCAGTATCCTCGACCCGGAGAATCAGATCGAGATGATCAATAATACAGCTGATCAAGTGCCGCTGGTCACCATCGATAGCGATGCGCCTGATTCAAAGCGCCTCTTTTTCCTCGGTACGGAGAACTACCAGGCCGGGCGTGAGCTTGGCAAGCTGATCAAGAAGTCCATGCCAGACGGAGGAAAGATCATGCTCTATGTAGGCAAGATCGACCAATTGAACTCGATCCAGCGCCGGGACGGTTTGCTCGATGAACTCGCGGGCAAGCCCGCCAAGTAAAAGGTGGCCGCAGACCCGGACTCCCAGCCACTCCTGGAGGCTCGCGCGATCAGTAAGCGCTTTGGCGGAGTGCGCGCCCTTGAGGGAGTAAGCGCGTCTTTCCGTGCCGGGGAGGTCGTGGCGGTGATGGGCGAGAACGGGGCGGGGAAGAGCACTCTCATGAAGTGTCTTGCCGGTGTTCATCAACCAAATGCCGGGGAAGTCGCTGTGGATGGTAATCTCGTCTCGATTCCGGATGTCAGGGCGGCGGAGAAGCTGGGGATCGCTTTTATCCACCAGGAGTTGAACCTGGCGGAGAACCTGAATATCGGGGCCAACGTGTTTCTTGGCCGGGAACCGAGAAAATTCGGGCCATTCTTCGACAGGCGCGAAATCCGCCTTCGGACGCAGGGTCTGCTGGATGCCCTTGAGCTCGATGTCACTCCCGACACGCCGGTGCGGAACCTTTCGATTGGTCACCGCCAGATGGTTGAGATCGCCAAGGCGCTTTCCCAGAAGGCACGAATTCTCATCATGGATGAGCCCACCAGCTCATTGTCTCTCCATGAGACCCGCATTCTCTTTCGCCTGGTGAAAAAGCTCCGGGAAGAGGGAATGTGTATCGTCTTCATCTCTCACCGGATGGCAGAGGTGGAGGAGATAGCGGACCGGGTTATCGTTCTGAAGGATGGCAGGAACAGTGGGGAGCTGGGGAGGGAGGAAATCAGCCGTGACCGGATTGTTTCGCTCATGGTGGGCCGGGAGCTGGTGGCGCACGAAAAAACTGTTGCGAAGACTGGTGAAGTCCTGCTGGAAGTGCGCGGCCTAAGGGTGGCACGATTTCCGGATGTGCCAATAAGCTTCGAATTGCGGGCGGGCGAGGTGGTCGGAATGGCGGGCCTGGTTGGAGCGGGCCGCACGGAGGTGGCAAGGGCTGTTTTTGGAATCGACCGGGTTCTGGACGGTGAGGTCCGGGTGCAGGGCGAAAAGGTTTCCATCAGGCACCCGCAGGATGCCATCCGGGCCGGGCTGGCCCTGGTGCCCGAGGATCGCAAGGCGCAGGGAGCGATCCTGAACCTTGCGATCAGGGATAATGTGGCGATGGTCGGAATGGATCGCTGGCAGAGGGCCGGCCTTGTCAGGGACCGCCAGATTGACCAGCGGGCGGAGGAAGCCCGGGAGTCCCTGCGGATCCGGACCCCCAGTACCAGGCAGCAGGTCTCCATGCTTTCGGGGGGCAACCAGCAGAAGGTGGTTCTGGCCAAGTGGATGCCCCTTCGACCGAGAATCTTCCTTCTGGACGAGCCGACCCGGGGGATTGATGTGGGTTCCAAGAGCGAAATCTACGAGGTCATCGACCAGATGACGGCGGAGGGTGCAGCGGTTCTTGCCATTTCGAGTGAACTGGAGGAAGTGCTCCGGATCTCGGACCGGGTCATCGTGATGCACGAGGGCCGGATTGCGGGTCAGGTTGCCCGGGATGATCCGCATTTTTCAGAAGAAGGAATCATGCAACTAGCTACCGGAGGAGAATAAGATGCTGTCTTTGAAGAATACCCTGAAGGAAAACCCGAAGCTCCTGGTGATCTTCGGATTGCTGGCTCTCCTCTTCATAGTGACGAGCCTGCTGCAGCCGTCTTTCCGCGATCCTGCGACCCTGACCAACACCATGCGCTGGATTGGTCTTTATGGGATCATCTCTATCGGGGTTGCTTTCGTGATCATTACGGGGGGCATTGACCTTTCGATCGGTTCCCTGATCGCTCTTTCAGGGGTCATGCTGCCCATGCTCCTCAAGGGCGATATTTTCTTTTCGGAGCCTCTCCCGGTGCCACTTGCCTTCGGGTTGGTCCTCCTGATTTCCCTTGGAATAGGTCTCTTTCACGGTGTCCTGGTGACCAAGCTTGGTCTCCAGCCCTTCCTCGTGACTCTCTGCGGACTGTTCATCTACCGCGGGCTGGCACGGGCTGCCGGCAACGACCAGACGCAGGGCTTTGGAGGGGACTTCAGTGGGCTCAAGAATGCCCTCGTGAAGGAAAAGCTGTTTGATTTCATCCCCATGTCCTTCGTGGTCCTGATCATCATTGGGATCATTGCGGCTGTCGTTCTCAACAAGACAGTCTTCGGTCGTTATCTGCTGGCGGTTGGGCATAACGAGGAGGCGGCGAAATTCAGCGGGATCAAGACCGACAGGGTGAAAATTGCGGCCTACATGATCTGCTCCCTTCTGGGGGGCTTTGCCGGGATGCTTTTCGTGCTCGATACCAATGGGGCGACTCCCTCGTCCTTCGGTAACTTTTATGAACTCTACGCCATTGCTGGTGCCGTCCTGGGTGGATGCAGCCTGCGGGGAGGAGAGGGTGCGATCTTCGGAGTGATCTGTGGTGCGGCCCTTGTCCAGGTAGCTGAGAAGGCGGTGTTTTTCCTTGGGGTAGAGGAGAAGTCCAAGTTCACCGTGATTGGGATTTTTATTCTCGCGGGTGTGATCGCGGACGAATTGTTCCGGCGCGTGAACGAGAAACGGATGGCAGGAGGAGGCGGGACCGGACCGCCGGGGGATTCTCCTGATCCGGCAGGGAGTGAAG
>MDTG01240518.1_pt1 | contig 24949 bp, 24 predicted proteins | sample 811421 | NCBI WGS metagenome assembly MDTG01 (sample SAMN05326645, study PRJNA326480) | marine metagenome | isolation source: seawater | place: Pacific Ocean: South East | collected 2011 | reverse complement strand
TGGGAACTTATAGCATGCAGGAGTGTCTAAGTATTTTTAAGTACAGACGCAAAAACAACAAACAAAGTAATTAAGCAGCAATGTCAACACAAGTGTGGGAGCTAAATAAATATGAGCAGCATTGAAGAGAGAGTAAAAAAAATTGTTTGTGAGCAGCTTGGGGTTAAAGAGGACGAGGTGAAAGCTTCTGCTTCGTTTGTCGATGATTTAGGAGCAGACTCTCTTGATACTGTCGAGCTTGTGATGGCGCTCGAAGAAGAATTCGAAACCGAGATTCCAGACGAAGAGGCGGAAAAAATTACCACTGTTCAGCTTGCGATTGATTACATAAATCAGAACCTTTGAGGTTACTCTCGCGTACCAAAGAGTTTTGAGAAATCTTATATCTTACAAAAACCGCCCCGAAAGTCCTAGGGCGGTTTTTTTTTGGAGAAATGAACTATGAAGACGAGACGAGTTGTGATCACTGGACTTGGGTTATTAAGTCCGCTGGGCAATAACGTTGAACAGTCATGGTCCGCAATAAAGGATGGGAAGAGTGGCATTGCCTCGATTACAAGCTTTGATACTTCTGAATTTTCGACTAGATTTGGTGGGGCTATCAATAACTTGGATGTTTCAGAGCACATCCCTCTAAAAGAAGTCAGGCGGATGGATCGCTTCATGCATTATGGGATGGTGGCTGGGCTCCAAGCATTTGAAGACTCGGGCCTTGATTTAGAATCCATTAATCTTGAGCGTGCTGGTGTCGCTGTTGGTTCTGGAATAGGTGGTTTAAACGATATCGAAAGAAATGCGATCACGGTGAGCGAGCAGGGACCGAGGAAGATTTCCCCATTCTTTGTTCCAGGCTCTATTATTAATATGATTTCTGGAAATCTATCAATTAAGCTCGGTTTTCGAGGTCCAAATATTGCTGTTACAACTGCCTGCACAACGGGAACGCATAATATTGGAATTGCGGGTAACTTCATAGCCTCGGGTCAAGCTGAAGTAATGCTTGTTGGTGGCGCAGAGATGGCGACTACTCCTCTAGGGCTCGGTGGGTTCTGTGCAGCTAGGGCCCTGTCCACACGAAACGAAGCCCCCGAAGAAGCAAGTCGTCCTTGGGATCGGGATAGAGATGGATTTGTTTTGAGTGATGGAGCGGGAGTTTTGGTTCTGGAGGAGCTTGAGCATGCCAAAAGGCGCCACGCAAAAATCTACGCGGAATTAGTTGGCTTTGGAATGAGTGGAGATGCGTTTCACATGACGTCACCGTCACCTGGAGGAGCAGGCGCCGCCACTTGCATGGGAAACGCATTGAGAAGTGCTAATCTTAACGGTGAGAGCATTGATTATATAAATGCTCATGGGACATCAACAGTTGCCGGAGATGTAGCTGAAACTCAGGCTATTAAGACGGTATTTACCGCACATGCTTACGAGCTGGCCGTCAGCTCGACGAAATCCATGATGGGGCACCTGTTGGGTGCTTCAGGCGCTGCAGAAGCAATTGTTTCGATATTGGCTCTTTACGATCAATTTATCCCAGCGACTATTAACTTAGAGAACCCTGAAGAATCATGTGATTTGGATTATGTGCCTAAAGTCGGTCGGGAAGCTGCATTAAATTATGTCCTCAGCAATTCATTTGGTTTTGGTGGAACAAACGGTAGCCTTATTTTTAAGGCCTTCCAGTAGTGGGTAAGGGGCACTCCTGGAGTCGTTTTACCGCCGAAAATTTAATACTAGGATTAGCTTCGCTCGCTTTTTTAATTACTGTATCTGGATCAATTTTATACAGCCTCGAGTTAAGCAAGAAATTTGATCACCTGGATGAAGATGATATTGTCTTTGTTATTCCTGTAGGCGCGAGCTTCAATCTTATTAAAGAGATATTGCTCGAATCAGGAGTTTTAAAATCCTCTTTATTTTTTTCTTCGGCTTCCTACCTAGGTAAAGTGACCGACAGGATGCAGGCTGGTGAGTACGAAGTTAATGCAGAGTCGAGCATTCGAGTTTTAGTTAGAAATCTAGCAGTTGGAAATGTAAGATCTCTCACAGTGACGCTCATTGAAGGCTGGACCTTTGAGAAAGCCTTGAGCGCAATACGCTCGAGTGAGGCGATTATAACCAGCAGCGTTGATTTTTCGGCTTCAGGCCTTGGGATTGGTGTAACGGACTATCCTACTTCAACGGAAGGAATGCTTTTTCCAGATACCTATCAATATTCCGCCGGAACTACGGATTATGAAATAATTTCTCGAGCGAATGCTCGTCTCAAAGACGTTCTTTCTTCGGAATGGGACAAAAAAACTAATAATATTCCCTGGAAGACTCCCTACGATGCTCTAATAATAGCTTCTATAATTGAGAAAGAGTCTGGTCTCATTAACGAAAAGGCTGAAATCGCGGGTGTTTTTGCGAGAAGAATAGAAAAAGGCATGCGTCTCCAGTCCGACCCCACAGTAATATATGGCTTGGGTGATGAATATGACGGCTCTCTTACACGTGCAGACCTTAGGCATGATACTGAATTTAACAGCTATACCAGAAGTGGATTGCCTCCGTCACCAATATCGCTGGCGGGACGGGAATCGATTCGTGCCGCGCTTAAGCCGCTTAGCGGAGAGAGCTTATATTTTGTAGCGGACGGATTGGGTGGGCATGTCTTCACAAACACCCTCAACGATCATAATAGGGAAGTAAAAAAGTTTCGAGAAATGAGTGCTCAATAGATACAGCGCTATGATTTTTAGATGGTACAAACTGATTTAGGCGACAATCGAGGCGGTCTTGTGAAAGGAAAGTTCATAACAATTGAAGGCGGAGAAGGGGCGGGCAAAAGCACAAATATACCTACTATCGAGCTTTTTCTGCAAACCGAGGGGATCGAGTACATTCTCACTCGAGAACCGGGCGGGACCCAGATGGCAGAGGAAATCCGCAAACTCCTCTTGAGCCCTCGCAAGGAACCGGTATCTGGCCTCACTGAGCTGCTGCTCATGTTTGCTGCTCGCTCTCAACACCTCGAGGAGGTTATAAAGCCGGCGCTAGAGTGCGGGAAGTACGTATTATGTGATCGCTTTATCGATGCGACCTATGCATATCAGGGGGGTGGCCGAAACCTAGATCCCGGCATTATTAGGACGCTCGAGAGGCTAGTTCTCAAAGACATTCACCCTGATTTGACTATCCTTTTTGACATAGATCCGGTCGCAGGTCTCCAGAGGGCTCGCACGCGCGGAGAATTAGATAGGTTTGAGAATGAAGAGCTAGATTTTTTTGGGAGAGTAAGAGCTGCATACTTAGAGATCGCAAAGTCAGATCCGATGCGGTGCGCGGTGATCGATGGCTCTAAAAGTCAGTACATAGTGGCGGAAGAGCTCAAAAATATCTTGAGAATTAGGTTGCCGAATGATGCCTGAAACCGCTCCATACGTTTGGCAAGAAACGATTTGGGAGAGCCTAGTGAAGGCTCTTAGAAAGCACGGTCTCCCTCATGCGCTTTTATTGGATGGCGAGAGGAACATTGGTAAAACGGATTTTACGCGCGCCCTCGCTAAGCTGATTCTTTGCAGGAGCCCCGCGGATAGCTTTCCATGTGGCGCGTGTCAAAGCTGTTCGATGATAGATGCTGGAACACATCCCGATAGGCTAGAAATTGCTAGTGGCGGTAATCACGTTAGTATAAAGGTGGACGACATCCGATTGCTTTCTAGCTTCTCTCAACGGTCAAGCCACTCGGGAGCCGCGAGGATCGCAATCATCCCAGAAGCACATCTAATGAATATAAGCGCATCTAATGCTCTTTTAAAAACCCTTGAAGAGCCCCAAGATCAGGTCTTTATCATTTTAACTTCTTCTGAACCTGGGAGGCTGAGTGCTACTGTTAGAAGCAGAGTACAGCGAATTAAGATGCGCTTGCCCACGTTTGAAGAGATAAAAGGCTTTGTGCCGAGCCAGCTAGAGAAAGGGAGCACATCTGAATTTCTCAGGCTATCGAAAGGCAAGCCATTTGTTGATGACTCCCAATTATCGGATTTTGGAACTCCTCATTACCAAAATTTTCAAGAATGTGTTTTGGAGACTCTTTTGGGCAAAAAAACTTCTGTTGAACTTCAAAAACACGCTGTAAAACTCACTCCCCACTTAGCTGTTGATGAGTTCTTTTTGATTGCTGCGGAGATCCTCAAGAGCCTTTTCATCGAATCAAAAAATAGCATTGAAAAATCGTATTTCTCAAGTGGCCAAATTGTGTCTAAAGAAGAAATTTTAAACATCTATTTCGAAGAGAATTCGGACTTCAAAAAAAGACAATTCTCAAAAAACTTGGCAGGCTTTATTGCGTCTGTTGAGTCGGCACAGAAGAACATGAAGTCAAACTCTAATCCGAACCCACAACTTTTGTTAGATTCACTTATCTGGAGGTGGCAGCGGCTTGGTTCTTTTTTTGTCAGAGAGAATTCTAGCTAGAGCCTGAGCGTATTTTCTAGCAGATCACACACATGATTACCAATTGGAATACAGGAAGTTAATCCTGGAGATTCAATTCCAAATAGCTGGATCAAGCCATTCATTTGAACGGAGGATTCTTCTTTAATTACAAAGTCTGCAGTCGATCCGAGTTTCGAGGTTATTTTTGGCCTGATGCCCGAGTATCCAGATCTTAGATTTTCTTTTTTGATCGATGGAAAATAATTTCTTATCGCTTGTACAAATATTTCTTTCTTTTTGTCCGCAACATCATAATTTTCGTTTGAAACATACTCAATATCTGGGCCGAATTTTAATTGCCCCGCTAAATCTATAGTTGCGTGGATCCCTAAGCTATCGAAATTTTTCGGAGTCACAGGATATATTAAGTGATTAAGTGGATTTTTTTTCTTGTATTCAAAATAACTGCCTTTCGCTCGTTGTTGGGTGGGTATGTTCTCAGCAGGGTAGCCTATGATTTGCTCAGCTAGTTTCTGCGCCCCCATCCCAGCGGCATTTATTACGGACTTACTTGTTATAACGAAAGGCTTCGGTTTTTTTTTGGAAAGATCATGAAGGTGTAATTGAAAACTGCTACCGCTTGGTTCAATCGATTTCACCTCTGTGCGCTCCACATAGGTATGACCATAATAAGCGAACTGATTGAGGAAGCTTCCCATAAGAGAATGACTATCAACTATCCCTGTTGATGGAGAGAGAAATGCGTTCTCGGCTTTTAGACTGGGCTCCATAAATCGTAATTTTCGTTTACTTATACGCTCGATGTCAGAAATCCCATTATCGTGCGCGTTTGCAAACAGCGCTTCAAAAGCATCCAGTTCATTTTTCTGTGCGACAATCAGCTTCCCTATTTTTTTGTAAGGGACGTTAAATTGATCGCAATGCTCGTATAAAAGACGATTGCCTTGAATGCACATCGCTGTTTTGAGGCTGCTCTTGGGATAATAAAGGCCAGCATGGATGACTTCACTGCTACGGCTACTAACTCCTGTGCCGAATGTCTTTTTAGATTCCAACAATAAAATTTTCAAGTTGCTGAATGTTTTGTGGTTTGACAAGCTAGCAGCGATCGCTAAGCCAATGACCCCAGCACCAACGATGGTTATATCAAAATTTTCATCGGAACTATTACTCATAAAACCTCGAGTCAATCGTGACAGAATCGGAAATTAAAAAACTCAACTTTATTCGGGTCCAGAATGTGAGAGTGGGGTGGGTGGGATATAACGAAAGGTAAGATTAAGGCGCACTCCAGCTACCTGTTTTTCTTTTGGAATTTGATGCAGCCATTCCTCTTGAATTCCTGCATTCATAATAATGAGACTTCCGTGAGATAGAAGAAAAGTTGAAGATTGTCTTTTTTCGCCGTTCTTAGGCTTAAGCAAAAATTTTCGCGTTGCTCCAAAGCTGGCGGATACTATAACAGGGGAGTTGCCTAAGATTTTTTCGTCATCAGCATGCCAGCCATTACTATCGAGACCATTTCTATATTGGTTGATTAATACACAGTTGAACATTGCCCCAGCAGTTTGCTGTACCCTGTTCCGAATCGCTGTCATTGCCGGAGTCCAAGGCAAGGGTGTCATCGAAATACCTGAGTATTTATAATAACAGTGCGACTCACCCATCCAGCACTGTAATCTTGGGATCGGAATCTTCTTACCGAAAATAGTTATAGAGTCAGTGCGCCAACTCAGCTCTGATAAAAGCTGATTTAAGATCTTGTCAGCGCAATCCTTGGACCAAAAATTTGGATATTCAATAATCGAGCTTGCACCCATTAAATGCTTCGTATAAGGAAGCTTTAGATTTGCGTCAATAATCTTACTTCGTGTCATCATTTTCGAAATCATTGTGATTGACTTGTAACTTGAATAATCTTAGCCCGCCATAGAGTCAAATCTTTGCTTAATTATATCTTCTGCCTCGCGCATTATTCGGTCAATAAGCTCCTTACAAGTAGGGATATCGTTAATAAGGCCTGCCGCCATTCCGCAACTCCAAACACCCGCGTCCATCTCACCGTCTATCATTATTTTAGGATAGACCCCCGCGACTTCTTCAACAATGTCCTCGAACTTTAGGTCTGCTCCAAGCGTTTTCTCCTTATCTAAAAGCCTGTCTGAAGATGCATTTGCTAAAACTCTTTCAGTATTCCGCAGGGGGCGCATGACCAATCGAGTATCAAGTTCTGATGCCGCAACGATGGCATTTTTGACATTTATGTGAACTGGAGCCTCTTGTGTAGCAATAAAACGGGTGCCCATATTCATTCCCTCTGCTCCCATAGCTAATGACGCCACGAGACTTCTGCCATCTACTTGACCGCCAGAGGAAACAAAGGGGATCTCAAGCTCATCAGCCGCCCGAGGCAGTAAAATCATATTTGGGATATCGTCTTCACCAGGATGCCCACCGCATTCGAACCCATCGACTGATACTGCATCACAGCCAATTTCTTGAGCTTTGAGGGCATGTCGGACTGAAGTGCATTTGTGAATCACCTTAATTCCAGCATCCTTGAGATGTGGCATTACCTGCGATGGATTCCTTCCTGCTGTTTCAACGACTTTTATTCCGCCTTTAATTATTTCTTTTACATATGCAGGATAATCAGGGGGGCTTAGTGTGGGTAAAAAAGTAAGATTGACACCAATAGGCTTGTCGGTCATATCCTTGCACCGGGCGATTTCGTTTCCTAATTCAGCTGCGGTTTTCTGCGTTAGGCCGGTAATTATCCCTAAACCACCTGCGTTTGAGACTGCGGCTGCGAGTTCAGCGAAGCCAACGTAGTGCATTCCTCCTTGGATTATTGGATATTTGATATCAAACATTTTGGTGATTGCTGTTTTCATGGCTTTTCCTTTTGAATATATTGTTCGGACTTGTTAATTATTCTATTGCATCTTTCATATGTGTGAAAATGTTTAACGCCCGCTGGTTTATACAACCAACCCACTATTTCCGGTAATAAAGATTACCGGAAATAGTGGAAACTCCAATGTATGAGTAGACCCCCTCTCTTAAATAAAGCAAACCACCACCTGAACGATACATAGTATAACGAAAAGCGAACATTTAATTAGAGAGACATGGTAAAAATTAAAGCACCCACAGCGTTTTTTGAAACTCTGGAGGCTATGCAAAATCCTTTTAAACACCCCATATCCAGCATGCCGCTTGAGTCAAACCAACTTGCTCATGACTCGCTTGGAGACTACCAGCTCGCAAGTGAATTTTTATATACCTATCGTGGCAGCCCAGATACGTTTAAAACTTATCGTAGAGAGCTTGAGCACTTTTTGCTCTGGTGCTGGGTAATCGAAAAAAGATCTATTAATCAGGTTGCTAGGACTCATATTGAGTCTTATGTCGAATTTGCGCAGCAACCTCCCCTCACCTGGATCGGAGATAAAAACGTATCAAGACACATCCTCAAAGACGGAGAGAAACAACCAAATCCTGAGTGGCGTCCTTATGTTCGAGCAAGTGGCGAGTACGTTATGTCGCAAGCCGCCCTTCAGTCTCTTTTCTCAGTCCTCAGCAGTTTTTTTAACTATCTGATTCAAGAAGGCAGTATTTCTTCAAATCCTGTCTCTCAGTTGAGACAGAAAAGTAAATTTTTAAGAAAACATCAATCGAGCTCTAATATACGCAGGTTGTCACCCATGCAATGGGATTTCGTTATCGATGAAACCCTAAAAATGACCGATATGGACCCTGAAAAGCACGAAAGATCTCTTTTCATTATGACGGCACTGTACGCGATGTACTTACGGATATCTGAGTTAGTCGAAACGCCGAGATGGACCCCCTGTATGGGGCATTTTGAAATTGATCTTGAGGGAAACTGGTGGTTTAAAACAGTCGGCAAAGGCAACAAAGAGCGAGAGATATCGGTCAGCGATGCAATGTTGCATGCCCTAAAACGGTATCGAAATTCTCGAGGTTTGAGTGAGCTACCTAGTCCAGGTGAAGCAGCTCCACTAATACATAAGACGCGTGGCCGCGGCGGTATAACCAGTACTCGCCAAATTCGTTTAATAGTAAAGGAGTGTTTTGACAGAGCTATCTATAAAATGGATCAAGAAGGCTTTAGTGACGATGCGCACCGACTTAGAGCGGCGACAGTGCATTGGCTTAGGCACACTGGAATATCCGAAGACGTGAAGCATCGACCAAGGGAGCACGTTAGAGATGATGCAGGCCATGGCTCGAGCGCTATCACTGACCGCTATATTGATGTCGAGAAATCCGAGCGCCATGCCACTGCGCGCGCTAAACTGATCAAATAAGTTGTGTTTGGCGTAACAATAACCATAGCGTGACAACGTGGTTCGATCTTTATATAGTCTGTACTAGGATCGGTTTAGTGGTTCGGTTTCAATCTTGCGAAACCTATTAATCACGGTGTCAGAGAGATATGAGTACTCATCTATAGTAAATTATCAGTAAAACATCATAAGCCATTGACTTAAATTAGTATTCTGAAATTATCTAGAGTATATAGTGGCGTTCGGAATACCAAGCAGTTGCAAAAGGATCACATGACAAATCAACAAAACGAGTTCACCTCACCGATGTTTAGATTAACGCGAGGCTTTATCGAGCTGCTTAAAGTAACAAACCTGAAAATGTGGACCTTCTTTGTTGTATCGAGCGCGTTAGGTTCTCTAACTGGCGCTCAAGATGGGTCCGCATCTGAGGCGCTGCCTGATCTCGATGTTGAGGTCTTGTATAGCACGCTAAGCAGCGAACCCGTTTATGGGGAAACCGCAGCAAACCTCTTGAAGGAGCTCAAAGATAAGCATTATTCAGGGATAACCTTTGATGACAACTTCTCATCAGTAATTTTTGACAAGTACCTTGATAATCTTGACGGTTCAAAACTGTACTTGCTAAAAAGCGACATAGACGAGATAGCTGTTTACCGCTACAGATTGGACGACTCCCTTAAGGCTGGCAGCGTCGAGCCCGGATTTGAGATTTACAACATATATTACAAGCGGCTTCTCGAAAGACTTATTTATGCGGTTAACCGTGTCGAAAATCATATCGACGATATGGATTTCTCGGTCGAGGAATATATCGTAATTGACCGAGAGGAGGAGCCGTTCGCTAACTCAATTTCGGAAGCTGATGAAATCTGGAGAAAGCGAGTCAAGAACAGTGTCCTGAGCCTTCGCATCGCCGGTGATAGTAATGACGAAATAAAAGAAAAGCTGAGTAAGAGATATAGGAACCAGCTGACCCAGGTAATGAAAACAAATAGTAAGGATATTTTTCAAGCGTATCTTGCAACAGTCGCCTCATCAGTGGACCCTCACACCTCATACTTCTCCCCACGAGATTCTGAAAACTTTAACATGGGACTTTCTTTATCTCTTCAGGGCATAGGCGCGCAACTAACGAGCGAGGACGAATACACAAAAGTCGTAGAATTAATCAAAGGCGGTCCCGCTGAGCGTGGAGAAGAGCTGCAGGCAGGAGACCGTATCATATCGATAGGTCAGGATGATGATGGAGATTTAGTGGATGTTGTGGGAATGCGTTTAGATGATGTTGTATCGAAGATTAGGGGTGAAAAAGGAACCACGGTGCGACTAAACGTTATACCGGTTAATGCAACCGGTGAAGAAAGTGCGAAGACAATTAGCATCGTTAGAGATACCGTAAAACTTGAAGATCAGTCGGCTAAAAAGGAAGTTTTAGAGTTAAGTTATGAAGGCTCCGATTATCGGATAGGGGTAATAGCCCTCCCGACTTTTTACTTTGACTTTGAGGCAGCCGCTCGGGGAGAAAAAGACTATAAGAGCTCAACCAGGGACGTGAAAGTTCTTCTCGAAGAGTTGAAAGAAGAAGGTGTTGATGCAGTTGTTGTGGATTTACGGAACGACGGTGGCGGAAGCTTGCAAGAAGCTAATCAACTTGTTGGATTATTTATAGAGTCTGGACCAACCGTTCAGATTAAATATTCGGGTTCTCGAAACGGATTTACACGATCTTATGGTGACAATGATCCTGAGGTGACTTATGACGGTCCATTAGCAGTCTTGGTAAATAGAACCAGTGCTTCTGCCTCTGAAATTTTCGCCGGAGCAATTCAAGACTACCAAAGGGGCTTGGTCCTCGGCGGACAGACTTTCGGTAAAGGAACAGTGCAAGAAATTATCGGCATGGAGTACGGACAGGTTAAGCTAACACGATCAAAGTTCTATCGAATTTCGGGAGAAAGCACTCAGCATCGTGGCGTCATACCTGATATTGCCTTTCCAGATTTTTATGACGCCTATGATGACATTGGTGAAAGTAGTTTAGATGGCGCCCTTCCCTGGGATACCGTAAGACCCGTTGAATATAGGCGCTATAACCCTATCGATGAAATCCTTCCAACACTTAAAGTTAAGCATGAAGCTCGGGCTTCGAGCTCACCCGACTTTAAGTATCTCCAAGACCAGATCACGCGAACCAAAAGATCTCGGGAAAGAGAAAAAATATCACTTAACGAAGTATTTGTTAAGGCTGAGCGTGAATCTTTACGAAGAGAAGAGTTTGATGCTGACAATATTAGAAGACAAGCGAAAGGATTAACACTGCGCGAGTGGAAAGACGACAATGACCGAAATACAGAGGATGAGGTCGCGAGCAATTCAGTATCGGAAACCGACGACGTCGAGCCTGTTGTTGACACTGAGCAATCAGAGGATGAAGATGACCCGCTCCTTATTGAAAGCGGAAAAATTTTAGTAGATTTCATCTCACTTAACAGAGATGCGCAAAATATCGGCACCCAAGCGTCCATCACACAGTAACTTAGAAGAATAGCTTTTTGAATTAGGGTTTTTACTTATGAAATACGTTTCTCTTTTTTTAATGTTTTTAATTAGCTCAATACGAGCGAACGCTGAAAGCGCGATAGATATCCGAGCTGACGTTGTATATGGTCATAAAGATGGCATGGCTATGATTTATGACGTGCTTACGCCCAGCAATCATAATGGCGCCGGAATAATATTTGTTATGAGTGGAGGGTATTATTCAGTATGGGGAGAGCCAGAGACTAGGGCTCGTCAATTTAGTGATATGCTCGACGCGGGCTTCGCTGTGATTCCTCTATACCATGGAAGCTCCCCAAAATATCTGATTCCAGAAATTTATGAGGATGTCAGCCGTGCAGTTAGACATATACACATCAATGCAGAACAGTATGGCATTGATGCAGAGCGAATCGGCGTGACCGGGGGGAGCGCAGGTGGACACTTGTCACTCTTGATCGGATTAGATTCTGATCAGGGGGATCCTAATTCAGATGATGCAGTAATGCGATCGCAAAATTCGGTGGCTGCTGTGGTAGCGTATTATCCCCCAACGGATTTTAGAGGAGTTGGAAAAGACAACTATGAAATCATCAATGAAGTCCCCGAAGAGGAACTTATTTCCCGGTTCCCGGCTCTTGATTTTGACCGTAGCTTACTTGCGTCGCTTTCACCAATAACCTTCGCAGACGAGCTAGACCCCCCCACTCTCCTGATTCATGGCGACGCTGACCCACTGGTGCACGTAAGTCACTCTATTGCTTTGCAAGAAGAATTTGAGGAACAAGGGACCACGTCCAAATTAATAATTATCCCTGGAGCGAAGCACGGGTTTGGGCGCTCCGATGGTGCCACTGCCAGTTCAGCGAGGCTTGAATGGTTTCAGGAACACTTGCTTGATTAGAAAAAGGATTAAAGAGAGATATCCTTTTCACTAGTCTGGCGCATTCGCCAAATCCTTCCGCAAACTTTTACCCGCAAGGAAAAACAGGCAGGCTGAAAAAAACATCATCGCCGGAAGCAAAATTAGAATAGAGTATCGGAGTGACTCGATGCCTAAGGTTGGTTCTAAGAAGTCGCTTAAAAATCCTACCGATGACGGCCCAAGGCCCAAACCAAGAAAGTTAAGTATAAAGAATAATATCGCTGAGGCTGTCGCTCTCATTCGCGATCCGACAAGTGCGTGCGCTGTTGCGATACTATTGCCTAAATATACATTGAACAAAAATGCAGGCACAAAGCCTAAGACCAAAGCTAAGTATTGATTGCCCACTAGGAAGCTCGCGATAAAGAAAGGAATCATTATAAATCCAACAATTCCCGGGACCCATACGTACCATCGTTTGTCTCGTGGAGCGAGTTTGTCGGCCAGGATGCCTCCGGCAAGAACGCCGATCGCGCCCAGGAGCCCGGATGAAAAAGCAAGCCAGGTGCCAAGTTCGCCTGTGTTCATGCCGTGATTTCTGATAAAGAAAGAAGCCTGCCAGTTGACTGTTGCGTAAGACGCAAACGTATTTAGTCCCGTTGCAAGTGCCATAAACCGAAAAGATCGCCGACTCCATAATAACCCTAACACTTCTTTGAAGGGAGCGACGTTGTCGGAAACCTCTTTACTCTCTGATAATCCGCGAATTGGTTCTTTTAGAGTTGTTCGAATCAGGATCGCCATAAGTATGCCAGGCGCCCCAACCACAGCAAAGGCGACTCTCCAGCCAAAAAATTCGTTTAACCATCCACCAACAAGAAAGCCAAACAAAATACCTATATTTACCCCCGTGGAATATACAGAGATAGCAGTTGCTCTTTTTTCCGGAGGGAAAATATCTGAAATTATGGAATGAGACGGCGGGCTCCCACCGGCTTCCCCTACGCCAACGCCAATCCTTGCAGCAAAGAGCTGTGCATAATTTTGGGCGAGACCGCTAATCGCAGTCATAAAGCTCCAAGTTCCAATGGCTAAAGCAACAATATTTCGCCTGTTTCCCCGATCAGCCCAACGCGCAATAGGAATCCCAGCGGTTACGTAGAACATTGCAAACGCGAACCCTGTCAGCAGACCCAATTGCCCGTCAGAAAGCAGAAGCTCGCTCTTAATCGATTCTTGAAGTATGGAAAGTAATTGCCTGTCAACGAAATTGAAACAGTAGCCAACCGTGAGGACAAAGAGCGCATAGTTGCGTGCTTTTGAACTTAAATAAGGATTAGGGGTTTGGTTCTTAGTGTTGTCGACAGATTCCATAATATAGGCTCTTCTTATTTGCTTTTAAGCTATTTAATCGACCTGTTTTATAGCAAATAGCCGAGAGCATTAATAGGTGCCAATTCGGCAGATAAAAATTCGAAACAAAGGTTTTCCGATGATTAACCAAATGAAGGTATCACAAAATTAAAAAAAGGGAGCCATAAACTCCCTTTATTATAGCTGGCTAAAAAACACTTCTAGAAATTTGCTAAAACCCGACCTGCAAATCGCTCTACCAAAGCTGCTGAAGGATCTGGATTTTCTGAATTTAAGGCTATAAATTGCAACCAGGCTTCATCAGATTCCATTGCTTCAAATACCTCTGCATGATGTGTCCAAGAATCAAAAGACATAACGTAATGCATCTTATCGGTTCCACCATATAGGTCCACGTATATCTCAACCCTAGCTCCCATCCTTTCATGCATGGCTTTCGCCATCTCAAGACCCTGCGCCAGTTCTACACCGCTGCCTGGACGGGGATCCCAGACACTAACATTGAAAACTGGCTGCTCGTCGAAATCGTCCGCCATCGCGTCTGCGTCGTTGTTGACGGCTGAAAAGCTTGCCACGAGTTTCCCAGCAGGATTCGAAGCTACACTCGCATAAAATGCAGCCCATTCAGCGCTCTCCGTATTTTTGTCTCTTGACTCACCCCAGCTAGCTAAGTCATCGTATCTCATAACATAATCAAGGTTTTGAGTTGAACCAATATCTAAGGCATTAATTTGAATGTTTGCTCCTAACGCCGTATGAATCTCTGCTGCTTGTTGCATTGTTGCTAGCATGTCAGCTTGCCGGCCTGGATAAGCTTCCCAGCGATATACTTCAACTATTTCCGCAAAACTGGTTTGGATGAGACACGTAAAGCAAAGTATTGTTAGTATCTTTTTCATAATAATTCCTTTTTATCAATTTAGATTGCAGAGTAAACTTGTTCGCAACGATACGCTTTATCTGATACCGGAGCACTCCTAGAAGCTGTCACAAGAGCATAGGCATCTTGCGCCCACCGCTCTGCTGAAAGCGCATCAAAGGCAGCACCTAAACGGGCTAATGAGGGAGCGACTGCGATCACAGTGTAAGATGCGGAATTCCCGCTTGCAATTGACTGATAGACATCGAATTCAATATCCGAAAATCCATTCTGCTTGTATGCGGCATCAAGCGCGCTAACGGCCTGCAGATATGCTGCCGGGTTGGTAGGATTCACCTCGACTGTACGCGTAGCCCAAGTCTCATAAATCTCTCCTTCGTATCCATTTATGATCTGCAACGTCTGATTGCCTGTCAATTCTCGGCTTCCCCGCAAATCGGTCTGGATGTTTTTGATAGTCGGGCTAGTCGCCATCATATCCCACATGCCAAAAGCACCCTCGAGGTTTGGGAAAAAGGTAAACATTTGCATTTCTCCAGGAGAATCGTTGCCGGATACGGCTACACAGGCTCCACCGAGCATTGCTCCCATACTCGCAAAAACGTCTGAGTTTCCTTTCTGGAATTCCGTATAAGCCGCAGGATCATCAGCAATTAGATTCAAAATAGTCATCGCACCTGTGGAAAGTGGTGAAGACTCCAGATGGTGATCTGCGAAAGTGTTTATACATTGAAACCCCACAAGGATGGTGACTAAAAATTTTAATATCTTCATTATATTAATCCTCTTTCTATAACTTTATATCCAAACTTATTAAATTGATGGTGCGTAGCTCTTCAGTTGCATCACAATATTTCGTGAAATTATGCTCCTGATATCTCCCACATTCTCGATAAATTCAGACCAACCCCTACTTTCATTGAGTGGGTCCGTCAGTAAACCAGTCATATTATTCGCTGTGATAACTAAGTTGTGAGTGGCACCCTGTCTACCATCAGCGCCAATAGCTATCAATTGAGAGAACACCTCATCACCCTGGTACCCTTCCGCAAGCTCGAGCCAAGCTTCGACGTACTCCGACGGCTCTGCTACTGACATGGTAACCCACTGACTTACCGAGTTGCTTGAGGTAACAGCAGCCTGATTACCAACACTCACTCCAGTCGATTGATACAATAATTCTCCTGCTGAAGTAGTAGCGTCCCCCATTTCACTTAAAAAAACCGCCCAATCTGCTGAAAGTGCGTTAGCAAGGTTCGCTTGATCCATGGCTTCCGTCGATGGAAAAACAACTACAATATTATGCGTGGCAGCATCCGTGCCATTCACAATATACTGATTTAAAATTGGAAACCCAGGATTGTTCCGCCCCGTTGGTGAAGCCATATACTTGTCCAGGGCTGCAACTACCCCCGCAGGATTGGTAGCTACAAAGTCATAAGCCATTCCAACAAATTCTTGTGCGCTAGATGTATTGCCGAGCGCAATACCTAATGCTATTACCAGTCCTCTTAACGTTTTCATAAATTTCATAATAAATCTCCTTTATGTTATGCGATTCAGCTTTTTAAGAACGGCCAATCATAAGCCGATTAAGTAACCTTAAATGGTGTCGCGGCTTGGACCAACTCGTGACGGGCGTTAAGGTATCTGTAGACGTGCTAAGCTCGATAAACAGATCCCTCCCAAATTAATTCTTCTAACGAGAGTTTGCTGCGTGTTGTAAGATTTCCTTCTCTGCTGTCTTTGCCAGACATTTCGAGTTCCCAAATATGGTCACCGGCTTTTTTCCACGTTCCTTTTTGAAACCCTATTGTTTTTGATCCGTCAGCATGAAAAGCCTCACCTGCAAAGGATACTTCTCCGCTTTCAGCATCTGGCGTTTCAAAATTCTCAGTGAAGGTAAGAGTTGACCAAACCTCACCATAAACTGCCATATCGGCTTCGGATTTAAAACTTGCCTGTGTAATTAATTGTCCCGCATCATTCTGTGAATAGACGTTCGAAACATGTTTAAACCGAAAATCATCAATTTTTTCTGACATTATCTTTTCCTCTTTCTATTGCTTTTTGGTTTTCCTATGAAACCTTCTTTAAGCGAGCCCGCAAAAATATTTGCGGGTCTTGATTATAAGATCACTGACTTAGGCGAAGCTATTGTCGAGGCCAGCTCGTCACTGGTGTTATTAAAGACGTATTCAGTATTTCGCGCACTCCCCCTACTTTTCTCAGATATCTTGCAAAATCACTTGATCCCTGAATCGCCGTATCCTGAGCAACGAGGGACTCAAAATCCTGTGCTCCAATATAAACGAAGTGACTGGCGTCGCTGTTTCCTAGAAATATTCTGTTCAAACCATAAGAATCAGAAATACTCCCATTTTCAACACTTGCATCCATCAATTCACTCCATGCCGATGCGAAAACTTCCTCGTCGCTGACCTTTATGTCAAATTTCATAAAGACCGAGTCTTGGGTCCAGTCCCCGACTTCAATCGCAGGAATAATTGCGTACTCCGTAACTGGCGTCGCTGCACTGCTCATGTCTTGAAGGAACGTTGCAGCGTCTGCGCATGACTGAACTAACTTCTGCCCTTCGCTGAAGTCAGCCATTGACTCATAAGAAGCAATGATAAAATGAGTTGAGCTTGCAGATCCGTTAATAGTCTCTGCCATCAACCCAATGTCTGCCGGCATCTGACTGCCACAACTGGAGGCTCTAAATTTATCCATTGCAGCTACTACACCAGCGGGACTGGTAACATCAAAGAAGTAAAACGTGTGGAGGGCATGCTGACCTTGAGCAAGTACGTTGTTCACCGCTAGTAAGAAAAAAATGCCTAATGTAGTCGTTTTCATGAGGTCTCCTTATAAAGTACAGTTGAGTGTCTAAAGCCACTATTTAGTTGGGGCTACTGCCGCAGCGACAGAAAAAAGTAATTTTCTCTTTCCGCGGCAATAGCATTCCAAAAAACAAAGACGCGAATACAACTTATCCTCCGCTTCTTACTTGGAACATTGTAATGGCAGCAACGTCCATGCCATGTTTAAAATATGTATTAATATCAGTAAGTCACAATACCAAGTAAACTAACATATTTGATATAAGAGATTTGAAAGCACCAACAGAGGTCAACACCAAACTAAATGCACCCTATTTGGTCATTAAGGCTCCTAAAATATATTGCTTACTCGTCAAACATTCCGAGGTCCAAACGAACGCCGGTAACGTGATCAGGCTATTCATTTCTCACTTGTTAAGCTGTTCAAACTTCAGATCCAGAAATGCGAATGATTATCAATACTCTTAAGACTCCTAAATAGCAAGACTAATCGATACTTCTATTGAAAAAATGCTTGGTTTCGGCTGTGGCGGGATAGCTAACTGGAAAAATCGATTGGCTCCGCACAAAGAGCGAGCTCTAAATGTGGCAAGATCGACAGGCTGCGATGGAGAATTTATATCAGGAAGGTTTGTCGCTGCGTTCGCAAGTTGCTGCTTTGAACGAAGCAAAAAAATGGCGGAGGAGGAGGGATTCGAACCCTCGAAAGGCTTTCACCTTTGCCGGTTTTCAAGACCGGTGCATTCAACCGCTCTGCCACCCCTCCGCGAGATCCGCATCTTAACTCAATTTCTGCGCCAAATAAATTCAACTGCGTACTTTATGCGATAATTACTCGATAAAAGTAAACTCGGTGAAGAACTTGACCGTTTTACCGAGTCTGTATTTGCCAAAACATCTTGATTTTTGCAAAAATGGACCGATAAACTGAGTAATTGTGCTAGTCTTTGGACAAACGCTTGAAGCAATTTAAATAGATCCCACTGATATTTGGAGTATGGCATGAACAATTTGGACATTAGAACCGGAACTGGCCAGGAAAGTATTCTTTCTGCCAATAAAGTTATCCGGAATACTTACACGCTTCTCTCGATGACATTATTTTTTAGCGCACTTTGCGCTTTAGCCACAATGGCGATGCAGTTGGGTGGTGGAACATCCATGTTGATGTTGATAGGAGGCTTTATAATGACTTTCGTGGTTCGAGCTACTGCGAACTCGGCTAAGGGTCTCGTCTCCGTATTTGTCTTTGCTGGACTAATGGGAGGCTCTCTAGGCCCAGTGATTTCAATGTACCTAGCCGCATACGTGAATGGCTCAGCAATCGTATCTCAAGCGTTGGGCGGGACGGCACTGATCTTTCTAAGTCTGTCTGGGTATGCTTTAACAACACGGAAAAACTTTAATTTCCTTGGCGGATTCTTATTCACCGGAATGATGGTGATGTTGGTTGCGATAATAGCAAATTTGTTCCTCCAGATACCTGCGCTTAGTTTAGCGATTTCTGGGGCCGTCATCTTGCTAATGTCAGGGTTCATTTTATTTGATACAAGCCGCATTATTAATGGGGGTGAAACAAATTATATTATGGCCACGATTAGCCTGTATCTGAGCATTTTTAATATCTTTGTTCATTTACTACACCTTCTAGGATCCTTGACTGGTCGGGAATAATGAATTTGCTCCTGTGTGTTTGCCATCTCGCATGCAGGAGCAAGTCTAGACCCAGGCCAATGTACCTAACATGCGCTTTACAATCGTCGTTCAATGTCCCCCGCAGTCTTGTGCAGGCTCCCTAAATGCCCTGAACTTTTCAGTCGCTGCGCTAAACCTCGGGCATACTATTGATAAAATTTTTTTTTATGGAGACGGCGTTTACACGGCTAATGCCTTATCCACTAGCGTTCAAGACGAGGCATCCACTTCTGAACAGTGGCAACATTTTATCAAAAAAAACTCAGTAGACGCTCTCCTCTGTATATCTTCTGCAGCGCAAAGAGGAATCATCAACCAATCAGAGTCCGAAAGGCGCAACATTAATAATGTAAGTTGCTTGCCCTGCTTCCGAATCGCAGGCCTTGGAGAATTAATAGAAGCCTCTAAACAGGGTAATCGACTAATCCAATTCCACTAAATTAATGCAGAACTCTATTTTGCCGCAAAAAAATAACAAAATAACCATTATCACATCTGTTGCTCCCTATACTGCACTCACTCCTATGGAAGCAATAAATGTTGGTTTTGCAGCTGCAGCGTTCGACCAAGAGGTTACGCTTTTGTTCATCACAGATGGAGTTTTTCAGTTATGCCCAAAGCAAGATGCAACAAAACTTAATCAGAAGACAATGGCGAAGGTTTTAGGAGCTGCGACCATGTATGGAATTGAAAAAATTTATGCTTGTAGGCACTCTTTAAAAGAAAGAGGCCTCGAAAAAGAAGACTTAATTCTTTCACCAATCCTTTTAGGAGCAAAAGAAATCCACGCAGTCATCTCGGGTAGTGGCACCCTGCTCTCTTTTTAGTTTTTTTAGTTCAGTGCTGTAGACTACAGGCAAATGAGTAATACAAAACAAACCTTACACCTCGTTTTTAGTTCGCCACATTCGCCAACGGCAAAATTATCGTTTCTAGTGCTGAGAGAAACGGATACTGCTTTGTTCCTCGGTGACGGAGTCTTTCATGCGAACACGATCACACAACCTAAGTTTCATTGCTATTTTTTAGAAGACGATCTGGAAGCCAGAGGTCTCCATGTACCGGCGGATCAACGAATTGGATACGAGGCGTTCGTTGCTCTGTGCGAGAAATTTGATAATGTTATAAGTTGGCCGAAATGACAGTTAGAGCAGATACAGCACCCTGGGACTCAGATGGTTTTCTCAAAGACACCTCCTCTTGGAATGAAGAGATTGCCAATATCTTAGCGGCCAATGACGATATAAAACTTAGCGCAGAACATTGGGATATTATTTACTTGCTACGAAAGTTTTACACGGATCATCAAGTTGTACCTGCAAATCGCGCCCTTGTAAATTTAGTTAAGCACGAGCTGGATAGGAAGAAGGGGACAAGCCTTTATTTAATGAAACTTTTTGGAGGAAGTCCTGCAAAGCTCGCAAGTAAAATATCTGGCTTACCAAAATCTGAAAATTGTTTTTAACTTCGCAGTCTTTATAATGCGTCTTCCGCCAATTAAAACCCTACACGCAGGCTCTATACTTCAGTCTAGAGCATCTCAGTTAAATTTAGTTAATGCGTTCCAGGCCTGGCATATAAGTTTTCAAAGCATCTGGGATCTCGATAGTACCGTCAGATCTCTGATAGTTTTCCAGCACAGCAACGAGCGTTCTTCCAACCGCCAAACCTGAACCGTTGAGTGTGTGCACAAGCTCAGGTTTACCACTTGCAGGATTTCTCCACCGCGCTTGCAATCTTCGTGCTTGAAAGTCTCCACAATCACTGCAAGAAGAAATTTCTCGATAACAGTTCTGCGATGGAAGCCATACTTCCAAATCAAAGGTTTTGGTTGCCGAAAATCCAAGATCACCACCGCACAACAAAACTTTTCTGTACGGCAAGCCAAGCGTTCGCAATATTTCTTCAGCGTGGCCGGTTAATTCTTCCAAAGCATTTTCAGAGTCTTCTGGACGCACCACTTGTACTAGCTCAACTTTCTCAAACTGATGCTGCCGAATCATGCCCTTTGTATCACGACCATAACTCCCGGCCTCGGAGCGGAAACAAGGGGTGTGGCAGACAAGTCGCATCGGCAGTTGATCGCTGTCCAGAATCGAATCACGAACTAAGTTTGCGACCGGAACTTCGGCGGTTGGTATCAGATAGAAGTTATCTTCTGTAGAGACTTTAAACAGATCTATTTCGAATTTGGGCAGTTGACCTGTTCCGAAAAGTGATTCGCTATTAACAATGAGGGGCACATTAACCTCAGTATAACCATGACAATCCACATGCTTATCGAGCATAAATTGAGACAGAGCTCGATGAAGACGTGCGACGCTCCCCCTCATAACTACAAATCGTGAACCAGTTATTTTTGCTGCTGCTTCAAAGTCTAATCCTCGACTAAGATCAGTATGGCCCTTAGGTGTAAAATCGAATTCTTTACAGTCACCCCACGATGACACAACTAAATTAGCAGAATCATCTAAACCTTCTGGAACTTCGCTTGATGGTATATTCGGAACAGTTAAAAGATAATCTTTGAGCTCTTTCTGAACAACCTCAAGTTGATTTTTGTTAGTTTCAAGCTCTTCTTTGAGATTATTAACCGACGCGAGCATCGGTTCGATATCCTCACCGCTCGCTTTCGCCTGCCCAATTAATTTCGACGTAGTGTTTCTCTCATTCTGAAGTGTCTCAGTCTCTTGTTGCAGCCGTTTCCGCTCAGAATCAAGATTATCGAGCAGACTCGTGTCCAGTAAAAAGTTTCTCTTTTTGAGATGCTTAGCAACCTCCACTGATTTCGTACGAATTGTTTTTAAATCAAGCATAACTAATCCAATAATTATTACGTTTTAACGTCGGTCCATAGTATAACGCACAGTATCTTCGAATACTTTTAAGCAATGATTCCCAAAAGTCCGAGCAATTAACTCTAGGATCCATAGACAAAACGTATCGTATTAAAGCCAACGAATGTATTCGAAATACAAACGAAAAAACTTAAAAAAATATATAACATTGCTGTTGAAATATTCCCCTTCTCAAGCAAGACGAAAGTCTCGAGAGAGAACGTTGAAAAGGTTGTGAACGCACCTAAAAACCCGACCACCGCAAAAAAACGGATTGAATCGTTCGCTAATATCCCTTTGCTGAAAAAGAAGTAAAAAATACCGGTAACGAAAGATCCAAGAACATTAATTAGAAGGGTTGAAATGGGAAACGGTGGAAGCTCAAAAGAATATAAGTGCTTCTGATTCTGAAAGACAATAGTTAAAAAAAAACGGAACGAGGCTCCCAGGGCCCCGCCTATGGCGATAAAAGAATAGTCTAGGAATCCTATATTCAATTTATCCGCCACTATTGTCGATAACTTCTATGTTACTAGGAATTGAGAACGTGAAAAAATCTTCACCCAAAGGTAGATCGGTAGAAACGTTGTCAAAGAGCCATGCTGTTTTTTGACCACTCTTTTCCTCTAAAAAGATACTCGCCAAATCGGTTTTAATAAACGATATCGTAATCAATTTTAAGGGATCAGAGAGATCCTTAGGAATAAGCTTAAATTCGTCAGCGTTTTCAAACCACTGCAGTTCATAATTTTGGCTTAACTCATTTGTCTCCCCACTTAATAGCTGCGCGGCTAGAGTCATATTTTGACTATCCCAGTCTTCGACTACAACTTGCTCAAGATCGGGTTGATAATTCCAGAGAGTCTCTCCATTAGTGACTATCAATTCGGGATAAGGATCGAGGGTCTCCCAGTAGAAGCCATTTGGAGGAGCCATAACAAAAAGAATTGACGACTCTTCTAAAACCCCTCCATCAGACTCAATAATAAGCTGAGTCACATTTGCCTTCATGGATGGAATTGTTATCAGCCGAGAACTCAGCTCCTGCAGCGCTCGGATTTTTAGTGACTCCTCCCCTACCTGGCCTTGTAAGGCACCCATGATGGAGAGCGCTCCCAAAAGCGCTGCAAATTGTCTTTGAATTGTATACATCTTCTTAATCGCTCAAATGTGAGGGTGCGAGGACTTCTCGTCCACCATTACTTCCCATCGGGGATATTACACCCGCAGCCTCCATTGACTCAATCATCCGGGCGGCGCGATTGTAACCAATTCTAAGTTTTCTTTGCACGGAGGATATTGACGCTTTCCGAGTTTCCAGAACAAATGCCACGGCTTCATCATAAAGCGCATCATCTTCACTTAAGTCTGTTTCCGAGGATACAAAATTTCCCATTTCTCCATCCTCAGCGCCTTGTGTTATCGAATCGATGTAGACAGGAGCTCCCCGAGACTTCCAGTCTGCAACGACGCGGTGAACCTCTTCATCACTAACAAAGGCACCATGGACGCGAGTTGGCACGCCTCCCCCCGGAGGTAAAAAAAGCATGTCGCCATTCCCTAAAAGCTGCTCTGCCCCGCCCTCCCCTAAAATAGTTCGAGAGTCTACTTTTGACTGAACCATAAATGACAACCTGGTAGGAACATTTGCCTTGATCAACCCGGTTAAAACATCAACTGATGGGCGTTGCGTGGCTAGGATTAAATGGATTCCTGCTGCTCGCGCTTTTTGTGCGATCCGAGCAATTAACTCCTCAACTTTTTTGCCAACAACCATCATCATGTCGGCTAATTCATCAACAATAACGACAATTGTAGGTAACACATCTAATTCAGGTGCAACCTGTTCTTCTGAGAGTAGCATAGAGTCGGGAATCCAAGTCGGGTCGCTAATTGGCTTTCCAGCGGCCCTAGCATCAGAAACCTTCTTGTTGTATCCGGCTAAATTTCTGACCCCCAAAAGTGACATCAGTTTGTAACGACGTTCCATCTCCCCCACACACCACCTCAGCCCGTTGGCCGCATCTTTCATGTCAGTTATAACCGGCGTAAGCAAATGAGGTATCCCGTCATAAACCGAAAGCTCAAGCATTTTTGGATCAATCATAATTATACGAACCTGATCCGGTGTAGACTTGAACAGAATGCTAAGAATCATTGCATTGATACCTACAGACTTTCCAGACCCCGTTGTTCCCGCAACTAGTAGATGGGGCATTTTCGCAAGGTCAACAACTTCAGGCTTTCCAACAATATCGTGCCCTAAAGCAACACTCACAGGGGAGCTTGCTTTATCAAACTCTGGTGAGGATAGCACTTGGCTGAGCTGGATGACCTCTCTAGTCTCATTTGGTATTTCGATTCCAATTACGGTCTTTCCTGGAATAACTTCAACAACCCTGACCGAAACAAGGGCCAAAGACCTCGCTAAATCTTTGGCTAGGGCACTTATTCGACTTACCTTTATCCCTGGTGCAGGCTGAACCTCAAACCGCGTAATTACAGGTCCGGGGTTAACGGCAGTTACCTCTATCTCGATTCCAAAATCTTTTAATTTAAGTTCTAACAATCGAGACATCGCTTCTAAAGACTCCTTAGAAAAACCAGAATCATTAGTTTCTTGCCAAGCATCTAACAGACCGATTTCTGGCAATGTGTCACTGCTCGAGCTTGTAAATAAATTGCCTTGCCTCTCTTTCTCAACCCTAACACTGCGTGGGGAAACTTTTAGATCTGGGATTTCGATGGTCGGCGGAATCCTTTTCTTCTGTTTTTCTATTTGTACATTAAATTTCTTCTTCCTAATTTGGGTCAGCACTTTTACCTCATGTTTATCATTCCTAGTGGCCCAAGCCTGCTCCACCCTTGCCAGAGAATGCGACCAAAGCTTAATAGAAATCAAACCCACTTGATCAATAAAGGCTAACCACGAGATATTTGCGCTTATTGTCAGACCGAACAGAAAGAAACCGAGAAGTACAAGGGTGCTTCCTAGTAATGCTAAACTCGGTATTAACAAATCTGCAATCAAGGCGCCTATTACCCCTCCTGCTGACGGCAATTGAATTACAGCACTAAAGTGAAGCGCCGCTAACCCTGTAGCCGCAAGGATCAATAAGAGGAAGCCGAACAATTTAATCGTAAAGAGCTGCCAAGAAATC
>MDTG01268191.1_pt1 | contig 24962 bp, 21 predicted proteins | sample 811421 | NCBI WGS metagenome assembly MDTG01 (sample SAMN05326645, study PRJNA326480) | marine metagenome | isolation source: seawater | place: Pacific Ocean: South East | collected 2011 | reverse complement strand
TCAATATATAGACTTTTAACAAAATTTAAATTTAATGAGATATATAATCTTGCTGCTCAATCTTTTGTAAAAACATCATTTACCACTCCAATTTCAACATCTAATGTAACTGCACTTGGCGTTCTTAGAATTTTAGAAATGATACGTTGTGTATCTCCTAATACAAAATTTTATCAAGCATCTTCTTCTGAGATGTTCGGAAACGTCAATTCAAAATCCCAAAACGAGATAACACCATTTTATCCAAGGAGTCCCTATGCAATATCAAAAGTATTTGGTCATTATATAACTAGAAATTATAGAGAGTCTTATAAAATATTTGCTTGTTCGGGAATACTTTTTAATCATGAGTCACCTTTGAGAGGAGAAGAGTTTGTCACTAGAAAAATTACAAAGCAATTATGTGAAATTAAAATTGGAAGTAGAAAATGTTTAGAGCTTGGAAATTTATACGCTAAAAGAGATTGGGGATATGCCAAAGATTATGTTGAGGCAATGTGGAAAATGCTTCAACAAAAAAAACCTGATGATTACGTAATAGCAACTAATAAAGCCTTTAGCGTCAAAAACTTTGTGAATGAGTGCTGTAATAATCTTAATTTAAAAATAAGGTGGGTGGGAAATGGAATTAAAGAACATGCAGTGAATAAGCAAAATAAAAAAATTATAGTTAAAATAAATCCAAAATTTTTCAGACCTTCAGAGGTAAACTATTTGAGAGGTAATTTTTCTAAAGCAAAAAGGATACTCAAATGGAAACCAAAAAATAATATCAAATCTTTAATTAAAATAATGATTAATGCTGAACTAAAAAGATTAAAAAATATTTAATTTTTTAAATTATGAAAATTAGTGTTATAACTACTACATACAATTCTGAAAATACGATTAATAAAACCTTAAAATCTCTACTGAGCCAAAATTATAAAAATGTTGAGTATATTTGGATTGATAATAGTTCTATAGATAATACATTTGAAATTTTAAAAAAAAATTCAACAAAAAATACAACTCTTTTACGAGTTAATAACACTTCTATTTCTGAAGCATGGAATCTTGGCATAAAAAAAAGTACTGGAGAAATTATTTACTTCTTAAATTCTGACGATGTATTAAATGATGATGAAGTGTTTTCTAAGGTTATTAATATTTTTAATAAAACTAAATGTAATATCATAATGGGTAACATCTTATATGTTAATAACAAAAATAAAATTATAAGAAATTGGAAAATTAATATTAATGAAAATAAAATAATTTCACAAAAAAAAATTTATAGTTTTTTAAAAATGGGCTGGATGCCACCTCATCCTGGTTTTTTTATATATAGAGATATATTTTATAATAAGATATTTTTTAATAAGACCTACAAGATATCATTTGATTATGATTTTATGATAAAATCTTTAATAAGTAAAAATTCTAAGCCCGTTTATTTAAACTATACTATTTCAAGAATGCTAGTTGGTGGAAATAGTAACAAATTAAAAAATATAATACAGAAAATGAAAGAAGATTTGAAAATTATTTATACAAATAATATTGGTAATTTTTTTACATTAATCTTTAAAAATTTAAGAAAGCTACCACAGTTTATAACTTTGAAGAATTTTTAACTATTTCATCATATATCCATTTATAAGTTTTTTCTAACCCTGTCTGTAAACTTATTGTCGGTTCCCATTTTATCTCATTTTTAATTAAATTATTGTCACTCGACCTGCCTCTAACTCCTTTGGGTTTACTTAGGTCATATTTTTTTTCAACTCTATATTCAGAAATTTGTTCTATTATTTCAATCATTTGATTAATAGACACTTGCTCGGCACTTCCAACATTTAAAACCTCTCTACATTTTGAATTAAAAATTTTCATGCTGCCATCAATGCAATCGTCAATGTATAAAAAGCTTCTAGTCTGCTCACCATCTCCCCATACTTCAATTTCTTTCTTATTATTTAATTTTGCTAGAATAATTTTTCTACATAGCGCAGCTGGCGCTTTTTCTCTTCCTCCATCATAGGTTCCATATGGCCCATAAACATTGTGATATCTTGCTACACGAGTTTCTAATTTAAAATCTTCGTAAAAATGCCTACACATCCTCTCACTAAAAAGTTTTTCCCAACCGTATCCGTCCTCAGGATCCGCAGGATACGCATCACTTTCCTTTAATGCCGGTACAAATGATTGTAATTGTTTTTGAGAGTTGTAAACGCAAGCAGATGATGAAAAGAAATATTTTTTTACATTATTTTCTACTGAGGCTCTAAGTAAATTTGTGTTAATTAAAACAGACAGCATACATTCAGCCCTATTATTTTCTATAAATCCCATTCCACCCATATTACAAGCTAAGTTAATTACAAAATCTACGTTTTTAGATACCTCTAAACAATTTTCAAAACTCTTGAGATCCAAACAAAAATTTTTATTATTTGTGTTTAACTGGTACCAATTTTCTAATGGTTTAATATCAACGCAAAAAACCTCGTAATTATTATCATTTAAATATTTCATTAAATGACCACCTATGAATCCTCCAGCACCTGCAAGTAAAAACTTCATAATTAATTCAAGAGTTTATTATAGTACTAAACTAAAAATAAAAACAATTTTTTTAATCTTCACATTTTTTAATTTTTAGAGAAGTGCTTGATATGATCCCTGTTTCTTTATTTTTTAATATTTTACACCAAAAACTTACTTTTGGATAAAGTCCTGCACCAGTACTTATATATTTATTATAATTATCACTTTGATTATATCTAGATAAATATTGATATCTTCGATTGTGTAAAATTTCTAGATTATTTACATCTGATAAAAAAATTGGTGATAACTTAGATTTAAAAAATTTTTCATTTTTAATATTCTCTTTTTTAAAGATTTTACTGGAAATTTGATAATAAGGATTAAAATTTGCATCCTCTTTTAAAAGTTTAAAACCTATAATCTCTCTGTAACCAGAATTTTTTTCAAATTCTAAAATATTTATGTCTGTATAATAATTCTGCTTATTAAAAAAATGAAAAATAAATAATAAACTAATTACAATTAAAAGTATTTTCTTTGAGTAGTTATAATTAATTAAATATTCGTACATCGTAGAAAAGTAGAATATTATATATAAAAATATAGGTACAAACCATCTAAAAGCGATATTAAACGTAATTGTTAAGTATAAAATCAATAGTACTACAATCAGTAAAGAAATAAAATTTTTCTTATGTGATCTTAATAGTTTGTTAAAATAAAAAATAACTAATGTTAAAAATAGTAGTAATATATTTGTTATTCCAAGATTGTCGTTTATTGTACTTTTTTGACTAAATACATATGCTAAAATAACTTTAATATTTTGTATTATAGAAACAAAGAACCATGGTGAAATAGCGCAGAAAAGTATCAAATAAATTAAATAATTTTTAAACGTATTTTTTAAAATATTTTTATCGATTAGTAGAATTCCTGATAACAAAAAATATTCAAGTCTCTCACCAGTGGCAAGAGCTAAAAAAACGATACTTAACTCTTTTTTTTTACTAAGATTATAAACAAGAGACAGAGCAGCAAAAATACTTCCTAAAAAATAACTTTTCCCAGAAAATGTTACCTCGCTTATACCTGGCGCTAAAGCTAATATTAAAAAAAGTAAATAAAATAATTCATTTTTTTGTTTTTGATATAAAAAATATAAAAAAAAGGTATTTAATGCAATTATACTTAATTTAATTTTTGTAAGATCTAAATAATTTTCATAAATTATTTTATCGAATATTTGATAAATTTTGAGAATTGAAAAATCATATTCTTTAATGATATTTATTAAAATTTCAAAAACTAAAATTAAAGAACTGAACCAAGTTGAAATTCCAGTCGGTACATGAGCATAAGATAAATTTATACCCTCTAAAAATAATAATTTATCTGATAGGTAACCAATTTCATCTCTCCATGGAGCAAAAACTACATAAATATAATTTATTGATATTAAAAAAAATAAGATCAAAAAAATATGATTATATAAATTATGTTTTAAAAAACTTTTATTCATTTTTATTTTTTTAAAAGACAGAGAATTGAATATTTAAATATACAATAGAGTGCTATGAAAGCATCAATTAAACGTATTTTCTTACCCTCCTCATATGATCTACCATTATATGATATAGGTACCTCATAAAATTTAAATTTTTTATAAGATAATTTTATTGTTATTTCTGGCTCGATACCAAATGAATTCTCTTCTAGATTAACTGATTTTATTACACTGGATTTGAAGGCTTTAAATCCTGTTTCCATATCTGTCATATTTAGATTAGTAAAAATGTTTGAGATAAATGTTAGAGTTTTATTTGCCAAATAATGCCAAAAAAAATGAATTCTTGTATATTTTTGATTTCCTAAAAATCGCGATCCATACACTACATCAGCTTGGGCATCGACAAATGGAAGCATTAAATTTAAATATTCTGAGGGATCATATTCTAAATCTGCATCCTGAATAATAATAACATCATTTTTTACAGCCTCAAGACCACTTCTTATTGCTTTGCCTTTGCCAAAATTTTGATCATGAAAAATTGCGGATATATCTGGATAAAGTTTTACAATTTTTTTTATCTCATCTATCGATCCATCATTAGAATAATCGTCTACAATTATTATCTGTTTATTTGATGGTTCTACGTTGATTACTTTTTCTATTATATCTTTTATGGTATTCTTTTCATTGTAACATGGAATGATAATACTTAATGTTGGATAAATCATATTCTTTTATTTACATTCATTTTTAATATATTTTATTTCATAAATCGAAGAAGAATAAAACTGTTTAGGTTGAAAAAAATTTCTTGTTACGAACTCAAAATCAAAAGAATCTAGTGTTTTGTATTTTATACAACTATCTAATTTACTTGATGTAATGATATATTTAATTTTATTTTTTTTTATAAAGTCTAAATATGCACTTCTATTATATTCATTCATATCAAAAAAAACTCTATTAGGAAAAATATTATTTGAGTAAAATATTGAAAATCTATTGAAGGAAATTAATACATTTTCTTGAAAATTGAGTTGTTTAAATTTTTTTGAATCCGTGTAAGTAAACGCATAATTATTCAAATAACTATGTTTTGAATATAATACTTTGTTGTCAATATATGATAATTTTAAGAATACTAAACTCATTACCATGACCGCTATAATTTGAACATTAATAACTAATTTATTAATTAATAATTCATCTTTATTATAATAATAAGATAGTATTAAAAAACTTTCCAAATAATATCTTGGTAATATTTGTCCAGTTAGTAGAATAGAAAAAATAATTATTAAAGGAATAAAATATATTTTTTTAAGTAATTTTATATTGAATAACATTATTAAAAACATGAGCCCTAATGAACTAGATAGGTGAGTTATTGATAGTGGTACGAAGGGTCTGACAAAAATTGAGATATCTTTAAAATTATCAACCCAGCCTTCTGTTGATCGAAGATTATTTGCAAAATTCTCATATATATATCTACCTTCATTAAAAATGTTATCAGCAAATGGCGCAATTGGGTTATCAAATAATTTATATTTTAATAATAATAAGGGAGTGTGTATTATAAAAAATATTATAATACTTTGAAAAAATATAAAAAATCTTTTTCCTCTATTTAAATAAAAGAAGTATACAAACAAAATAAATGAAAAAATTATATAAGTAAATTTACCCGTCGAATAAAAAGCCAGTAATAAAATAATAAATATTAAATTATATTTATTTTTCAGAAACTCTTTTTTGTCATGAATTATTATAAATAATAATAGGTATAAAATACCAAAAAAAAGTTGTAATTTTTGTGTTGAAATTAAAAAAATTATAATCGGTGAGGATAATAAAATCCAAAAAAAAGAATTTCTGTTTTTATTTAAGCACAGAAAAAAACAGAATAAAGTAGCTAAATTTAGCTGACTTCCAAAATTATCAGATTTTAAAAGACTTGAAATAACAAGTATAATTTCTGAGTTTGCAAATGTAGAAAACTCAATTGTTTGATAATTTGATAAATTATTTAAATTATTACTTAATAATTGCACTGGAAAATTCAAATGAACAAAAATACTATCTGAGTCTGAAATAGGTAGAATACAAATTAAATATAAAATAAAAAAAATTATAAATAGTTTTGTATTAATATTCGTTATTTTTAGATTTTGGGAATACTTATTATAGATAATAATGATAATAAGAGCTTGTATGATTATAGAAAGGTAAAAAAAAAAAGGTACCAAATAATTTAAGTTAAATAAAAAGAATAAATTAAAGAAAAATGAATAATAAAAAAATACTAAGAAAAAACAAATAATGGGGTTAAAAAGTTGGAAATTAATTTTAAAAATTTTAGCAAATTTATCTTTAATCAAAAAAGAAAAAAATATATTGAAAAATATAAATGAACTTGAAATTAAAAAGTTTATGAAAAAATTTTGATTAAAAATTTCGTTATACATCAAATTTATATTTTATTATTGATTTAATAGCTTCTATTCCATCAGAAAATTTAATTTTTTTACCGTCCAAATATGATCTTCCCGAGTAAGATATTGGTACCTCATGAATATTGATTTTTAAATTAGAAATTTTAGTAGTAATTTCTGGACAAAATGAAAAACCATTTTCTTCAAGATTAATTTGTTTTAAAACATCCTTGTGAAAAACTTTATAGCAGGTATGTGCATCAGTTAATTTTTGATTATTTAAAATATTAGAAAAAATAGTTAATACATGATTTGCGAAGACTCTAAATAAAGAGGTGAACGAATTATTTGAATATCTTTTCTTATTTAATACTCTAGATCCATAAACTACTTTTGTTCCACCGTCCAAAATTGGTTTAATTAATTTTTGATAATCATTTGGATCATATTCTAGATCTGCGTCCTGTATCAATACTATGTCTCCGGTAGAAACATGTAATGCAGATTGTATTGCTGCTCCTTTTCCAGCGTTTTTTGTATGGTAAATTATATGTTCGATTTTATCTTTAAATTTTTTTAAAATTTCTTTTGAATTATCTGTAGAACAATCATCAACTGCTATGATTTCTTTTGTAATATTTAATTTCTGCTTCAAGACTAATTCAAGAAGTGTCTGTAAAAATTTCTCTTCATTAAAAATTGGAATTATTATTGTTAATTTCATTAAAAAATTAGTTTACTTTCTCTCTATTAATATAACCAATTATAAATCCTGTGACCATGAAATATAAACCTCCATTCCATGAACTAGTTATAGATCCTGTAGTTTGGATTGGAAAAAATAATAAAAAATAAGAGCAAAAATAAAATATCAATAACTTACGTTTATTGTTTTTATCAAAAAAGATTAATTTTATAAAATTTAAAAATATATAAAGATTAAAAGTAATAAATAATAAAAAAATTATTAAACCAGTTTCTGATAACAGTTCTAAATAAAAATTATGTGGGTGTGTAGAGCATCTAAAATTATAACTTTTTGAGTCAATTTTAGTATACTTTTTTTTTGAACATTCGATTCTAAATGTTTTTAAACCACTTCCAAAATATGGATAGTTTTTAAATATTTCTACAGAAGTTAGATAATGAGCTCCCCAAATGCTATCTAAAAAATTTATTTTTTGAATTTGATTATTTTTTTTTGAGACACCAAACTGATTTAAGGTTTTATTAATAAATTGTGATTTTAAATTTGAATTAAAATTTACAAAGCTAACAATTGTAATCAGAATAATAGTAAGGAATATAATTTTAAACCTAATATTAAAATAATTATTAAATAATATAAAAATTAATGTTGAAAAAAATAACATAATTGATGCTGATCTTTCATTTGTGAGAAAAGTTATTAAATTTATTAATATTAATATTAGAAACAATAGCAGGGAATTATTTTTATAAGCTATATATATCAAAGATAAAAAGGATAATTTTGCAATAAAACTTCCAGCTACAAATTCATCTCCAAATGGACCGGAAAGACGTAAACCATGAGCTTGATTATAATTAAAACCAAAAATATCTTGACCAAAAAAATACTGAATTAATAAATCAAAAAAAATAAATGTTAATAAAAAAAAAATATACTTGGAGAATTTTAAAACAAAATTTTTATTTTTTGAGTAATGAATAATTAGAAAAGTTATACAACATAGTTTGAAAATACCTAGGGTTTTAATGAAACTTAACTTAGGATTAATTGAAAGATAACTATTTATCAAAAATAAAGTAAGTACAAGAAAAAAAACATAGTAGTACTTTTTATTAACCTTTATTTTTTTTTTTATAGTAAGAAAGATAAAATATAAAGCCAAAATTATTGATACAAGATTTACAAAAGCAGTGCCGGCTACAAAAGTAAAAGGTAAAATGAGAATTATATATTTAATTATTTTTTCACTTTTACTAAAATTTAAATTTAATTGGTGCATTTTTTAATTGAAATTATATAACATAAATATTCAATTATCTAAATTATGCTAGACTTTTATTTTATAAATTTTCTATCACTATCTGCTATTTCAGGATTAATTTTTTTTTACGAAAAGATTGATAAAAAAAGAATATTTTTTGATAACCCCGATGGATCCAGAAAGATTCATAAAAATAGTACCCCCGCGATTGGTGGTTTTCTTATTGTATTTCATGTTCTAATAAATTTAATTTTTTTTAAAAATTTTTTTGACTTTTCAAATAAATTTATTTCTATTTTGATTTTTTTAATTTTTTATTTTTTAACCATTGGTTTACTAGATGATAGAAAAAATCTTTCACCGTTATCAAAAATCATATTAATTTTTGCAGTGCTCTTAATATGCATACCACTTGATAATAATTTGATCCTAGAAAAATTGATTTTTAAAGATGTAAGTTATGTAATTAAACTGAATCAAGGCTCGCTAATCTTTTCAATTTTAAGTATTTTCTTTTTATATAATTTCCTTAATTTTTCTGATGGATCTAATGGTGTAACCACATCCATATCTATTTACTGGATATTATTATTATTTTTATTTGGTAATTTTAATCCCTTTTTTTTAATATCTATTTTATTAGTGCTATTAGTCTTATTTATCTTTAATGTTGCAAATAAAATTTTTCTAGGAAATAATGGGGTTAATGTTTTATCAATATTATTAGGTTTATTATTTATAATATCTTACAATATAAATCCTAAACTCAAAGTAGATGAAATTTTACTAATAATGTTCGTTCCTGCATTTGATGCATTGAGAGTAACGATAGAGAGGATACTTAAAAATAAATCTCCTTTACTTCCAGACCGAAATCATTTCCATCATTTGTTAGAAAAAAAGATAAAAAAAAATTTGATATTTATTCCTTACATTTTTTGCACAATTTTTCCTTTTTTAGTAAGTCTGATTTTAAAAACATATTATAGTTTTATTATTTCTGTTTTTTTATATATTTTTTTAATCTTTAAACTCAAAAAAATTATTAAATCTTGATTTTAGCAATAACTCATTTTTTTATATTTTTTACAATATGTTTTGGCAACGGGAGTATTTTTTTTTCAATTCTAAACGCAAAAGAAAAATATAATAGATTCGAAATTACTTTAATTGGTTTAGTTATAACAGGTTTGATTGCACAATTACTAAATTTTTTTATTCCTTTGAATAATTCGTTAGTTTTTTTAAATTTATTTATTATTTTATTATTTTTTTCTTTTAATATTTTTTCAGAATTTAAAAAAGTATTTAATAAGAATTATAATAAAGAATTAATGTTAATATTGATTTTAGTTTTAATGTTAGTTTTTGTTAACATTTGGTGCAGTGATTTCCATGATGATTTAAATCATTATCATTACTCTTATATTCTTAATACTGATAAATCTAAATATATTTTTGGGTACAATTTTTTTCATAATCATTATGGATTTTCTTCTATTTGGTTAATCTTGCAATCTTATTTAAATTTTGATTATTCAAGACTTCAAGATATTCACCTAATTAACGGATTAATACTTTTTTTATTTCTAAGTATTTTTATCTGTAATTTCGAAAAAACAATCATTCAGAAAAAATTTACTGTTTTAGATATAATTTTTTTTAGTATCTTATTATTTGTAATTTTAAAGTATACCAGGCTTAAAGAATTTGGCATAGACAAACCTGCAACTTTAATTTTTTTTTATATTATCTTTTTAAGCTTAAAAAATGAAATATTTGACAAACAATTAAGTAATGTAAACTTATTTATTATTTTATTACTAAGTTTTTTTATTACTTATGTTAAAATTGTTTATGTACCAATATTAATTTTTCCTATTTATAATTTATTAAAATTTCAAAACTACAAATTTTTATTTTCAAAATTCTTTGGCATTCTAATTTTTTTCAACGTATTATATTTATTAAAAAATTTTGTTATTTCAGGATGTTTGATCTATCCAATTGAACAGCTCTGTTATGCAGGTCTTGATTGGACTGATGTCAAAAAAATTAGGGAATTAATTATTGGTATTGAAATTTTTAATAAAAGTTTCTCTAATTACGAAGGTAATTTATCTGGAGCAGAATTTATAAAAAATTTAAATTGGATTAAAACCTGGATCTTAAGAAATTATGAAGAACTCTTAAATATTAGTTTGTTAATTTTTTTGTGCTTTTCAATATTAATATTAATATTAAGTAAAAAGCATATAAAATCAAAAAAAAATATAGTAAACATTCCTGTGATTTTAGTTTTTTGTTTTTTTAATTTAATTTTATTTGAAAAATCTCCAGTTATAAGGATGTACCATCATTTTCTTATATTTATCGTTGCAATATGTATAGTCTGTATATTTAAGAATTTTTTATTTGAAATTAATAAAAAAATTTTTTTAGTATTTGCAATAGCATTAGTTTTTAATTTTACAAAAAATTTTATCAGAATTCATAAAGCTGATTATAATAATAATCACTTAGAAAAAATAAAAAAATTAGGATGGTATACAAAATCAAAAAAAAGCAATATCGGAGATTTTGAATATTATATTGGGTGGTATGATAAAGCTATTGCAGGTCAAGATCTTAGCAAACTAAGATTAAAATATAAAAAAATATTATTTAATTACGATATGATATACAAGTAATCTTCTTAAGCATTCTCTATAATATTAATTGTTTCATTAACAGTGTTGTTCCAGTCAAATCTATTTAAATTTTCTACACCTTTTGTTATCATTTTTTTCCTCAAGTTATCATCAGAAACTGCAATTTTTAATTTTTTTACAAAATCTAATTGGTTATCTATTTCAAAATAAATAGGAGCATCGCCATTCACTTCTGTTAATGCTGAAGAATTAGAAATTAATACTGGTATTCTAAAATTCATAGCTTCCAAGGAAGTAAGCCCAAATACTTCCGAATATGATAAGAATAGGTACAGATGTGCATTTTTATAAATCTGCGGTAGATAATCATTTTGAACACTAGTTATAATTTTTATTTTTTTTTCTAACTTTAAAAAAGTTATTAAATTATTAATTTTATTGAAATAGTTATTATCTAAAACCTGCATTACAAATATAAGTTTTATATTTTCTCCGGTTTTATCTAAAAATTTTTTATATCCGTTAATTAAAAAAATAATATCATGATACTTAGTACATGAAATGACACTCAAGATATATTTATCATTATAATTAAAATCTTTTAAATATTTTTCATTTTTATTTTGGAAGTGATTGCACCCTAAATATATTCTATGATGTTTTGAATTTGTAAATGATAATAATCCTTCAAGTTCTTTCCTTGCAAAATCTGATATGGATATTAGGTGATCGCAAGTGTATATTGAATATTTCATTAGCAAATTTGTAATTTGATTTTTAAAAAAATTTCCAGGTAAATAACATGGTTTTTTAAAAGGAAGATTAGAATGAACTATCAAAATTTTTTTTATTTTGCTTAGTTTTAAGATAAGTGGCGTATAATTTAATGGAGAAAAAAGTTTATCAAATTTTAAAAAAATTAATATTAAGGGTAATAAAAACTGTATCCATAAAAATTTTAATAAAATGTGAGAGAATATATTTGGAATTTTAATTATCTTTATATTAGGATTCCTATTATTGAAAAACTGACAATAATTTTTTGTAATAAATATATAATAAGTGTTGTTTGTGTTTTGATTAAAAAAATTATTCAGAAAATTAAGGACATATGTTTTTGATCCACTAGGTTTAAAAGTAGCTACAAAATCAAATGCTATTTTCATTTAAATAATTGATATATATTATTTTAAAGTTAATAATAAAATTAAATAAATCTAAAATTTGTTTTTTTTGAGATGACAATAACTATAGGCATAAATGCAAATCATGCAGATTCTTCAATATGTATTTTCGAAGAAAATAAATTAATTTTTGCAATTGAAGAGGAGAGAATTAACAGAATTAAGCACTGGGCTGGTGTACCATTTGAATCCATAAAACTTGGTATTGACTATTGTAAAATTAAACCTCATCAAATATCAAATATAACTTTAAATACCAATCCACTATCGAATTTAAACAAAAAAATATTTTTTTATTTAAAAAATTACTTATTTTCACAAAAATCAAAAGAAATATTTTATAGACAAAAATTAAAGATTAAAATTAAAGATCAACTTTCTAAATTTATAGGAAATAAAGATATCAATTTTCACTACATTGACCACCACTTAAGTCACATATCTTCTGCTTTTTACCCTTCAAACTTTGATAGAGCTGTTGGAATATCAATAGATGGTTTTGGTGATTTTTGCAGTTGTGTAATAGCACAATGTGAAAAGAGTCAAATAAAAATCATAGATAAAATTTTCTTTCCTAATTCAATAGGAGTCTTTTATGAAGCTATGACTCAACTAATAGGTTTTAGGAAATATGGAGAAGAATACAAAATGATGGGGTTGTCATCTTATGGAAGTCCAAAATTCAAAAGTTTATTAAAAAAAAATTTATTTGTTAATCAAAACTTATTTCAACTCAATACAAAATTCTTTAATCATACAGATAGAAATTTTAAATACCTATTTTCTGGATCTCCAGAACAAAATAGTATTTTTAATAAAAATATATTTAAATTATTAGATATTAATGAAGAAGACTTAAAAAATCATGATTTGAAATGCGACCTTGCATCCTCTGCTCAATTTATTTTTGAAGAATTTCTTCAATCAATTATGCACAGATGTCAAAAAAAAAAATTTTCTAATAATTTAGTCTATGCCGGAGGATGTGCATTAAATTCTTTGGCTAACAAAAAATTATTCGATCATTTTGAAAATGTTTTCATACCGTATGCCCCTGGAGACTCGGGCGGCAGTATAGGTTCAGCCTTAACTTTATTATCGAAAAAATATAAAAATTTTCTCAATATTAATACACCTTACATAGGCCCTCGATATTCTGAAAGCGATATCTATTCAAGTATAAATAATTTTAAATTTTCAAAAAATGTAATTCAAAAGAAATTTGAAAATAAAAATACGTTTTTAGATGAAATTGTAAAACTTTTAATGGCAAATAAGGTTATTGGACTTTTTAACAACGAAATGGAATTCGGTGCTAGAGCTTTAGGAAATAGATCTATTATTGCAAGTCCCATTTCAATTGAGATGAAAGATATTATTAATAAAAAAATCAAGAAAAGAGAAAATTTTAGACCGTTTGCGCCAGCTATTTTAGAAGAAGAAAAACATAATTGGTTTTATAGTTCAAGGTCTAATCCATACATGTCAAATGTAGAATATGTAATTGAAGATAAAAGAAACAAAATTCCTGCAGTCACTCATTTTGATGGGACGGGTCGGGTACAATCCGTATCAAAAACAGCAAACCTGAATTTTTATGAAATCATAAATAAATTTTATCAAAATACTGGTGTTCCCATTTTATTAAATACATCATTTAATGAAAATGAACCAATAGTTTTAGAGCCTAAACAAGCATTATCTTGTTTTGATAGGACAGATATGGATGCTATAATTTTAAGTAAATTTATTATTTTAAGAAATTAATTCTTTTAAATATTCTGTTAATAACTTCGAAAATACACCAGATATAAAATCTAATTCTATTACCTTTGATATATCTTAATAAATTTTTTCTAATTTTAAATTCTCTTAAAATTTCTACAAAACTTAATTTTTCATAATTAATTTTATCAGTTCTTATTTTGGAATTTCTTACAATTAAGTGACATATATTTTTTTTTTTTCGTAAAATCGAGTGTATTAAATCTTCACAATAACTTTTACCTTCGTATATGTTTGGAAATTTTAGAATTCTATTATTTTTATGATAAAGAATACAGCCACCTGCGAGCCAGTCTACATAATAAAGATTCGCTTTGTTATTATAATTAACACCAAAACCTAGGCCTACTGATGATATTTTACCTAATTTATCTTTGCCAAAAGGGGCTGCACAAAAAATAAACTTGAATAATTCACTTAATAAATTCTCTTTATTATAATCATAATGAAGTTGTTTATCTCGGGTAAAAAAAATCGGTCCTACAATGGTGTTTTTAAAATTTCTTTTAATTAGAGCGTTATAAAGATGCATCAGGGTATATTTGTCTAATAAAACGTCATCGTCTAATTGTAGAATTAACTCATTTTTTACATGTTTAAGACCAACTATTCTTTGCTGTACCTGATTTCTAAAATTTGAAAAAATTGTTTTTATTTTTAATTTATTAGATACTGGATATGAAAAACTTGTTTTTTTTGGTAACACGCAAATTATTTCATCTGGAATATGATAGCTTAACTCCAGACTAGCAATTAATCTTTTTAAATTAGAGCCGCCAACAGAAGGTATGACAACAGAAATTTTCATATATAAAATTTTAATTTATTATTGTTATTCCAATTTGAATATAAATTTAAAATTTTTTTTTTATTTTTTTGAATTTTTTTTATATCAAAGTGAAACTTTTTAATATTATAAAGTTGATTAATACTATTAAATTTGAGATATGAAGATATACTGCAATCACCTAAGAAATTATTTTCAATTTGTTTTTCAAAGTTTAGATTTATTGGTACTAAATTATTTTTTATTGCATCGACTACAACTGAGGAACCGCGATATAAAATATATTTTGATCTTTTGAAATCAAAATTTAATTCTTTTTTTGAAATTAATATATTTTTTTTATAATCTAAAAAATCAGGAATTTTTTTTTCTAAAAAATTAATTTCTCGATTATAATAAATTGGGTGAAATCTCCATATAAAGTATATATCTTTATATTTTTTTAAGTATTCAATTGAAAATTGAAATAACTTCAAGGTTTCACTATCTAGTCCTTCTGGTGCAATTAAACAAGTATTTTTTGATTTGCTTAACGTTTTGCTTTTGTTTGGAGATTTTGAAATATTTTTAGAAATACAAAATAATTTTGGTTTATATTTAAATTTAATTTTATTTTGAAATATATTTTTTGAAATTTGATTAGTGAAAACAATATGGTCAATTTTATTATTTATACCGAGATCTAAAAAAACTGAATTGTGTTTTCTTGTAATAAAACTGTGATTATAGGCAATTGTTTTAATATTTTTATTCGCAGATTTAGCAGCTTTAAATATTAACCTTTCTAAAGCGTGGCCTTCAAAAATAGAGACAACTGATTTTATATTTTTTTGGCGAATATGATGCTTTATTTGAAAGTAATATCGAATATTGTCAAAAGTATTTCCCGAAATAAAATTTATCGCAAAAAGTAAATATAATTTTTTTTCAAAAAAAGTGTTTACTTTGAATATGAATAAAAAATATTTAAAAAAATAATAATTTAAAGTTATATAATAATATGTTTCCTCGAAAAAACTATTAAGCTTATTCAACTCAGAAAGGTTTGTGTTTTGTAGATTTTTAATAAAAAAACCTTTTTGGTGATTAATAGCCAATACATAAAAATTTTTTTTATTTTTTTTATAGATTTCATAAATTTTTGAAAAATAGGAATCATTTTTGAAATTATAATACTTGTTAAATTTATATGTTACAAAAATTGTATCATATTTTTTTTTGTTTAACTTTTTACTAAATGTTAAATTTTTTATTGATAAAATTAATAAAATAATATTTTTAATTTGAAATCTTAAAAATTGAAATAAAATACAAATAATTGTAAACAAAAAATTAAATTTTATTAAATTATATTTCTCTAATTCAACAGGATGATATCTTTTATAAAATAGCCAATCATTACTCAAAAAAAAAATATTATCAGCATTTTGCTTTAATAACGTATTTGAAAAATTTTTAATTTTTTCGATACGCACGACTATATTAAATTTTTAGATAACCACTTTTTGAATTCAGTTTTTTTCATCCATTGTTGGTTATTATCTGAGCTGTAAGAAAAATTATAACTTACTTTTTTTCCATTTTTTATATATTTTTTGTTTTTATATAAATCATATATTGCTGGTAATATTTTATAATAGTTTTTATATTCAAATGTGAAATTTGAGTCTTCCACGCCTATCATCTGTTCATGTAATTTTTCTCCAGGTCTTATACCAATTATTTTAATCTTATTTTTTTCACTTATTGTTTTAGCAATATCTAGGACTCTCATTGATGGAATTTTACTTACAAATATCTCACCACCCAGAGCCTCTTTAAAAGAATCCAAAACCATAGCTACCGCTTTATCTAAACTAATCATGAATCTCGTCATATTTTTATCTGTAAGTGTGAATATACCTTTCCTTTTCTGCTTTAGAAAAAAAGGTATTACTGAGCCTCTTGAACCCATTACATTACCATATCTTACAATCGAAAAGGTTGTTCTAATTTTTTTTTTCGATAAAAAATTTGCTGCTATGAATAATTTATCAGAGCATAATTTTGAGGCTCCATATAAATTTATAGGATTTGATGCTTTATCAGTTGATAAAGCTATAACTTTTTTTACGTTATTTTTTTTAGCAGCATCTATTACATTCATAGCTCCTTGTATATTTGTTAATATACATTCTTTTGGATTATATTCTGCAGTTGGTACAATTTTAGTTGCTGCTGCATGTATAACGTAATCTACATCTTCAAAAGCATTATTTAATGAACTTAAATCTCTTACGTCTCCAATTATAAACTTAAATTTTTTATCATTGTAATCTTGCGACATATTCCATTGTTTCATCTCATCACGTGAAAAAATTCTTATTTCTTTAAATGGTTTTTTTTTTAAAAATTGCAATGCGGCGTTGCCAAAAGATCCCGTGCCGCCTGTTATTATTATGGTTTTATTTTTGAACATATTTAATTTGCGAATTTAAATCTAATAGATTTTTTATTTGTTTAATGTTTAACAGTTTTTTAATTTTTTTGTTAGATAAAGTCATATTCTTTGGTCTATTTACCATACTTTTAATGAAAGGTTTTTTTTGAATTAAATTTGTGTCAAATTTAAGATATTTTGCAATATAAACAGCAAATTCATATTTGGACATAGCTTGGTTAGAACTTAAATTATAAATTCCCTTTTTTTTCTTTAATATTAATAAATTTGATAATTTGATGAGATTTTTAACATGTAAAGGGGAAAAAAAAACATTATCCCAGCAATATATTGTGTTTCTTATTTTTAAATTGTCTAAAATAATATCCAAAAATGTATTTTTTTTCTTTGAATTCAAAAAAAAGTTAGTTCTTAATATCAAAAAATTTTCTAGTTTTTTTTGAATATAGTTTTCTGCCATAATTTTACTTTTAGCATAAACATTAATTGGTTTAACTTTACTTTTCTCAGTATAAATTTTTTTCTTACCGTCAAATAGCTGATCTGTGGATATATGAACTAATTTAATTTTATTCTTAAGACATACGTCAGTAAGATTTTTAACAATTTGATAATTTATTTTAATTGCTTTAATCTTAAATTTTTCACATTTTTCTAAATCAGTATATCCAGAACAATTTATAATAATAGATATTTTGCTTTTCTTACAAAATTTTGATAATTTATTAATATTAAATAAACTTATTTTTTTTTTATTTACTTTGACAAGATTTTTATTTTCATGTGAAATTACAGTATAATATCTTTTTAATTCTGGCAGCCAAGAGGAACCAAGTCTACCCGATGCACCTAATAAAAATACCTTCTCTTTCAAAATTTTTATTTTGTATAATTGTGTAAAATAAAATCTTCACTAGTTCCCAGCATATGACCTACTTTAGCTTCTGGATCATTAGACCATACCAAAACTTCAGGATCCTCATAAAGAAAATCACAATTTTTACAATATTCTATATCATCAAACCTTTTATCTTGATGAGCTTGTCTAAGTTTTTTATATTCATTACCCCAATAGACATCTTCGAAACTTTCATTGTCTAGGTGTCCAAGTATACTTTTCTCTTCATTCGGCGGTCCAAGTGTTTGACAACAGGGCACCATAGCACCAGTTCTTCCAATTGTGCCTCCAGCTCGCACAGTTATTTCAGGGGCAAAAGGTCTGCCGCAAGTTTTTCTGTCGGTAAGTTTTCTTGGATTTTTATTTTCATAATTGCCACTCCAATTATGCATTTTCCAAATATAAGCTATAGAATTTACTTTAGAAATAACGTTCGCTTTATAAAATTCTACTTCTTTTTCAATATTATTATTATCAGTTATTAAATGATAAGTGCTGACCTTACATGAGCTTTTAGATGTTTTAATATATTCTTGAAGTTCAACAATGTTTTTTTTTATTAATTCAAAATTATCAATATTCATCCACTCTTTATATTTTTCCCTGTTATAGCCAATAACACTAATTCTAATAAAATCAATTCCAGCATCAACAACTCTTCGCATAAAATCACCATTTAACCTTGCTCCGTTGCAATACATGAAGCATTTTAAATTTTTATTTTTTACAATCTCAATATATTTATCCAAATCTTTAGCCATAGTTGGCTCTCCACTACCCTCTAGATTAATTTGTGGTTTTCCAAATCTTGGGACGATTTCGTTTAAAATTTTTTCAAACTGTATTAGAGGCATTTTTCTGGTCCAGCTTTTGCCTCTTCCAGGGTTGGATTGTGGACACATTTGGCATGTATAATTACAGCCTCCAAAAACCTCCATTACAACTCTCTCAAGCTTTAGATTTTCCTTTGACATTGTAGAATATGATTTCATATATATTGAAAGTTGTCTTTATATGAATTTTAGAATATTAATCAAATTAAATGAGTATAATTAATAGTAATTATCTAGACTTAACAAGATTTACAGAGGAATTCATTAATAAAAAACCATTTCCGTATATTATTTTAGATAATTTTCTAGAAAAAGAGTTTTTTCAACAAATTAGTGAAGAAAAAAATAAAATAAATTATGAAAAAGGGAAAAATTTTAGCAATGAAGTAGAAAAAAACAAATGGATAAGCAAAAATACTCAGCTTCCTGATAAAATTAAAAAAATAATAGATCAACTAAACAGTGAAAAGTGGATAGAAAATCTCAAGCAACTCACAAAAATCGAATCTCTTTTTTCTACAAATGTTGGAAATACTGATCTTGCAAATTATCATGAGATGTCAAATAACGGTTTTTTAGGATCTCATGTCGATCATTCTGCTGACCCTGAATCAGGTAGACCTCATGTATTAAATATAATTTTATATTTAAGCGAAGGATGGAAATTAGATTGGGGTGGCTCAACAACATTAATGAATGATAACGGTAAAGAAGTGATAAAATCAGTCGAATATATTCCAAATAGAGCAACTATTTTTTTACATACTCCATATAGTTTTCATGGAGTGTCAGAGATTAAAAATAATAACATAAAAAGATCCTCTATCTATGTAGATTATTACTCTTCAGATTTTAATCCTTTCAAAAATTATAAATTTGATTTTGATAATAAGTGGTTCAAGCACGGTACTTGCTTTGTTTTGCCAAGTTTAACGGACTATTTGAAACCTAAAAATTTTTATTACACAAAAACAAGAATAAAATATTTAGTAAATAAATTTTTAAATTAAATCTATGAAATGTATTGTAACCGGTGGTAATGGTTTTATAGCTACTAATTTTATAAAATTATTATTAAAAAAAAAAATAAAAGTATTAAATTTAGATAAAAATAAACAAAATAAATCAAACAAAAAAAGTATTTTCTGCAGGTGTGATATTTTAAATATTAAAAAACTTAAGCAAGTTATTTTTAATTTTAAACCTGATGTTATTTTTCATCTTGCAGCTGAAAGTCATGTAGATCAATCCATTGAAAAACCAAAATTATTTATTGATAACAATATTATCGGAACTTTTAATCTTTTAGATGTATCTAGACAGTATCTCAGAATTAATAATAATAATAATTTTAAATTTGTCCATGTTGGAACAGACGAAGTATTTGGAGAAATTACTAATAAAAATAAATTTTTTGACGAAAAAACATGTTATTCGCCAAATAGTCCGTACTCTGCATCGAAAGCAGCATCAAATCATCTTGTAAGAGCATGGTTTAAAACATTTAATGTACCTGGGGTTATTACAAATTCTTCTAACAATTTTGGACCATTTCAACATCCAGAAAAATTTATACCAAAAATTATTTCTTGTCTTCTGTATGATAAAAAAATACCTGTTTACGGTAAAGGTAACCAAAAAAGAGACTGGTTATATGTGAAAGATCATGCTGAAGCATTATTTCTAGCTTACAAACGAGGTCTGCCGGGAGAAAGTTATAATTTTGGCACAGGTATAACAATTAAAAATATTGACTTAATTAAAACTATTTACCAAATCATGACTAAAAAATTCGAAAATAAAAGATTTAATAACCTTAATTATTATATTAATTTTGTAAAAGATAGACCTGGCCACGATCTGTGTTATAGAATAAATAATAGTAAAGCCAAAAAAAATTTGAAGTGGAAACCAACTCTTAATTTTAAAAAAAAATTAGAGAAAACCATCGACTGGTATATAAATAACGAAGTATGGTTAAATGAAAAAATTAAAAAAAATAAAGTATTTAAAAGAATTGGGCTGATAAAATGAAAGGTGTAATTTTGGCTGGTGGTACAGGATCAAGACTCTACCCTTTAACAAAAAATATTAATAAACATTTGTTACCAGTATATAATAAACCAATGATTTATTATCCATTATCAGTACTTATGTTATCTAAAATTAGAGAGGTTTTGATTATCTCAACAACTGATGGGATAAAAAATTTAAAAAAATTACTCCATAATGGAAAAGATTTAGGTTTAAAAATATCATATAAAATTCAACAAAAACCAAGAGGTATCGTGGACGGTATAAAATCTGCAGGAAATTTTATAAAGAATCAGAACTTTTGTTTAATTCTTGGAGATAATATTTTTTATGGTGAGAATTTTTCAAAAATTCTTAAAAAATATTCTAAACTAAGACGCGGAGCGACCATTTTTGGCTACCCTGTAAATAATCCTGAAAATTTTGGAGTAATAAATTTTTATAAAAACAATATTTCATCTTTAGAAGAAAAACCGAAAAGGCCAAAAAGCAATTATGCAGTAACAGGCTTATATTTTTTTGACCAAAATGCATATAACTTTTGCAAAAAAATAAAAAAATCAAAAAGAAATGAATATGAAATAATTGATTTATTAAATATTTATTTAAAAAATAAAGAACTCAAGTATGAACTTTTCGGAAGAGGCTTTGCATGGCTTGACGCTGGGAGTTTTGAAAACTTGTCTTTAGCTAATCAATACATTGAGTCAATTGAAAATAGACAACTATTTAAAATTGGTTGTTTGGAAGAAATTTCGTATAAAAATGAATGGATTAGTCGAAGTCAATTTAAAAATATTATTCAAAAATTACCAAATAACGATTACAAAGAATATTTACAACGTATTATTTTTTCATAATTAAGCTGAATACTCAATTTTACCAATAATATAATCGACTATTGATAAAAGCCATGTCTGGTGAACAATTTCTACTATATTATAAGCTTTAGAGTCAGCCCACAAATTTAAATCTCCAATTTTTTTTAGTGAATTATTAGTCGAAAATCCTGTAAGTGTTATTAAAAAAATACCATTTTTTTTTGCATAGTTTGCTGCTTCAACTAAATTTTGAGAGTTACCACTGCAACTTATTAAAATCAGGATATCTCCTTTATCGGCATAAAATTCCAATGATTTTGCAAAAATTTTTTCGTACCCAAAATCATTTGCAAAACACGTTATAAGATCTGACTCGTTAAAATTAATTGATTTTATTTTAGCATTTTTTGTAAGATCTACAGAAACATGACTTGCTAAAGCAGCGCTTCCCCCATTACCTGCGAGAATAATTTTTTTTTTATTTTGATTTGCTAATTTAATTTTGTCTATTACTTTTAATAATAATTCCGTGTTGGTATTTGTAAAGCATTTGTTTATCCTTGAAAAATAATCGTCAAAAAAATTATCCATAAATATTTATTAGTTTATTTGTTACTCAATATATTAAATATATAATTACTTTTATTTTAATACATAATCAAACATTATTATTTTAACATAAAAAAACATATTTACTAATCCTATCAATATATTTTTTAATCTTTAAATAAAACTAATAAATAATTTCGATCTTTTATAAAACCATACCTTGAGGTAAACTTTACATTGATTATCTTGTATGTAGGACTTTTATATTCTAATTTTTTTTTAAAAATAGACAATTCCTCTGCTGAATAATTACTTAATATAACAGAGATATTTTTTTTACTAAAAATAGAATTGTAATTTTTCAAACAATTTTTTAAAGAATATTTGGATATTTTTTTTTTAGAAGGATATAAACCTCCACAATCTAATAAAATACTATCTGCCGTCAGCTTTTTAATTTCTTGATTTAAAAATATGGTTTGTTTTTCAATCAAATTATAATTTAATTTTTTTTTATAAATATCTCCAAAGTTAAAAATCATTGAAGTAATTATGCAGAAAAATAAAAATTTTTTTAAAAAATTATTATTTAGAGTTGATAGTAAAACAACTGAGTACAACATTATAAAATAAAAAATTATAAATTTTCCAGGTGATTGGTTTTCATATGAAAAAAAAATATTTAAAGTTAAGTAGAAAATGAAAATATAAATTTCTAAAGATCTATTATAAATTTGCACTTGAAAACTTCTAAAAAACCATTTTTTTTTTATTAAATAAATCAGTATGATTACAATTGAAATAACAGAAAAAAATTTATTTTTAATATCGTGAAAAAAATTGTAAATCAGATTTTCGCTATTAGTAGTCCCAGTATAAGTGAAAAAAGATTTGATTGATGATAAAAATATTTTAAAATCAAAGATAAATGGAATTAGCAAAATGTATAAAATTACAAAGGTATAATTTAAAAGTAAAAAAAAATTATTTTTTTCAAACCTAAAATAAAAAATAAGAGACAAATAAGTAAATATTAAAATTCCGAAAACTAAATATGATAAATATAAATTTTCTATAAATTTATTTAATAAAAATTCAAAAAAATAAATTTCAGTTACGTTGTAAATTTCAAATAAAATACCATTGTTAATTAATAAAATTAACCAAATTATTATGAGTATAGGATTAAGAATAACTAATATGTTAGAAAAACTATGATTAAGTATAATTTTTTTTTTATAAAAAATATATATTAATTGAAAAAATATAAATACTCCCCAAATCTTAATACTTGTTGCCAAACAAGCAAAAAAAATGCTTGTTAAGTATGAGTGCAATCTACCTTCATTTAAATATTTTATTAAAAAAAAATTAGATAATATTAAAGATAGTAACAAAATATTTAAGTCTGGTTTTAAATTTGATGAAAAAAAATAAAAATAATTACAACTTAAAATTAAAAATAAAAAAAAAATTATTGAATAATTATTACATTTTAGCTGGTCAAAAATTTTTTTTGTAAATATCATTGAAAGTATAAATGCAAAAAGATGTACAGACGATAAAAAATAAAAAATACTTATATCTGTTAAGATAATATATTTTTGAAGAATTTTAAATAATGTACCAAAATAATAAAGTTCAATTCCATAATTAGCTGGCGATGATAAAATATAGTTAGTATCATTACCTATAAAATTTATAAATTGTTCTATTAAATATCCTTGATCGAAATCGTTAAACCCAATCCATGTTATATTTTTAAATGGGTAAATCAAAAAATAAAAATTTGAAATAATGTATAGTGAAAAAAAAGAATAAAGAAATATTTTTAAAGCATTGCTTTTCATTTTTTTATTATTTAAAAAAATTGTTTGCAGTTTTAATTACTTTAAGAATATTATTTTTAGTATGATAATATGATATAGGCAAACTTACTATCGTATCGTGAATTATATTGGATACAGGATATTTTTTTTTTATAATTTTAAAGTAAACACGATGACTATGTGGGGGGTACTGATAATGTACATTAACCTCAATACCTTTTTTTTTCATAAAATTTATAAACTTCTTTCTCATTGATAAATTTTTCAGTCTCACTGGAAATATATGATAAACATTATTATAATTTTTTCTTACAACTGGTAAAATGAAATCTTTTGATAAATACTTTAAATATAAACTTGCATAATTTTTTTTAACACTATTTAATTTTTCGAGTTTTTTTAATTTAATATTTAAAAAAATTGATTGTATTTCACTTAGCCTAGAATTAAAGCCTATCAAATCATATTTTCTTTTTATTTTTCTATTAGATCCATAATTTCTTAATGAAATTAACTTATTATAAAAAAATTTTTTTTTACATAAAATAGCTCCACCATCTCCAATCGCTCCAAGATTTTTTGTAGGGTAAAAACTAAAACAACCAAAATCTCCGAATGTACCCACTTTTTTTTTTCCAATTGTCGCTCCATGTGCTTGAGCGCAATCTTCTATTAAAAATATTTTTTTTTTTTTT
>MDTG01308075.1_pt1 | contig 24966 bp, 23 predicted proteins | sample 811421 | NCBI WGS metagenome assembly MDTG01 (sample SAMN05326645, study PRJNA326480) | marine metagenome | isolation source: seawater | place: Pacific Ocean: South East | collected 2011 | reverse complement strand
TGATAGGCTGGATGTGGAAGCGCAGTAATGCGTGCAGCTGACCAGTACTAATAGCTCAATTGGCTTGATTTATGCACTGAAAAAAATTTTTATAAGTTTTAGATATCAAATTTATCAATTAAACTAACAGTTTTTATAATTATTAAATTTCTCAATTAAATTATTTTATGTAAATAATTTTATTAATCGAAAGGTAAACCAGTATATAGAATTATTGGTTTCTACATTTTTTTGACATAAAATTAAGTGAAGTTAAAATAATATGAAAATAATTAATGATTATATTTGCTAATTTTCATCTTAAAATTTAAATCTGTAATCAAATCTTTTTTATATTAATATCTAATTAAATATTAAATCTGTGAAGCTTAAATATTTATAAAGGAGGATTTAATTAGAAGCTAAATGAAAAATATACTAGTAACTGGAGGTGCTGGCTATGTTGGTTCAGGACTTTTAAAAGAGCTTTTGTCAAAAGGATACCAGGTGACATGCATTGATAATTTGATGTTTGGAGGTGAGTCTTTATTAAATATTTGGCATCATAAAAATTTTACTTTTATAAATTGTGATATCAATAACACTGAAAAGTTAAATGCTATTTTTTTAAAAAATAAATTTGAAGCAGTCATACACTTAGCTGCAATAGTAGGCGATCCAGCATGCAAATTATATTCAAACTTAGCTGTCCAAACTAATTGGGATTCTAGCAAATGGTTAATTGATAAATCTAGAAGCTCTGGTGTTTCAAAATTTATTTTTGCATCAACCTGCAGTAATTATGGAAAAATGGATGATCCAGAAGCCTATGTAGATGAAAATTCTAAGTTAGCACCCGTATCTTTGTACGCAGAATTAAAAGTAAAATTTGAAAAATATATGCTTGATGAAATTGAAAAAGATGAAGATTTTTCACCAACATCTTTACGTTTTTCTACTGTCTATGGTATTTCTCCAAGAATGAGATTTGATTTGACTGTGAATGAATTCACTAAAGATCTTGCTCTAGGAAAAGAACTTGTTGTTTTTGGAGAACAATTTTGGAGACCTTATTGTCATGTAAAAGATTTTTCAAATGCATTTATTACTATCTTGAATTCACCAAAAAAAAAAGTTGCATACAATGTATTTAATGTTGGCGATACAAATGAAAACTATACAAAACAAATGATAATTAATGAAATTAAAAAAGTATTACCTAATTCAAAAATAAAATATGTAAAAAAAAATGATGATCCCCGAGACTACAGAGTAAATTGCGATAAAATTAAAAAAGAGCTTGGTTTTAAAATTAGCATGACAGTACCTGATGGCATTAAAGAAATTAAAAATATAATTCAAGAAAATTTAATCAAAGATCCTGAGAATCAAAAATATTATAATATTCCTCATGACTAAAAATAATCATAATTTAAATTTAGCTGTTATCAATTTTATTAGATCACTATATGAAAAAGAAAAATTTATTCCTTTACATGAACCAAAGTTTATAGGAAACGAAAAAAAATATTTGAATGAATGTATTAAATCAACTTTTGTATCATCAGTTGGTAAATTTGTTGATAAATTTGAAGATAGAATAGCTAAATATACAAGTTCAAAATATGCTATAGCAACCACTAACGGAACTTCAGCTATTCATATATCATTAATATTAGCTGACGTAGATCAGAACTGTGAAGTAATTACCCAGCCGTTAAATTTTGTTGCTTCTTCGAATGCAATTAGATATTGCGATGCAACACCAATATTTATTGATGTCGATAGAGACACAATGGGTCTTTCCCCGAAATCTTTAAGAATTTTTTTAGAAAAAAACACAATTATTAAAAATAAAAACTGCATAAATAAGAAAACTGGCAAGGTAATTAAAGCATGCATTCCCATGCATTCTTATGGTCACCCATGTAGAATAAAAGAAATTAAAAGTATTTGTGATGAATATTATATTTTTTTAATTGAAGATGCTGCTGAGAGCTTGGGTAGCTTTTATAATAAAAAGCATACAGGAACTTTTGCCAAGCTCGGAGTTATTAGCTTTAATGGAAATAAAATTATTACGGCTGGTGCAGGAGGTTGTATAATTACAAATGATAAAATTCTTGCCAAAAAGGCAAAACACCTTACTACAACTGCTAAGGTATATCATAAATGGGAATTTAACCATGATATGATTGGTTACAACTATCGTATGCCAAATCTAAATGCAGCATTGTTAATTGCACAGTTAGAAAAATTGAATGAATTCATTATTAACAAACGAAAATTAGCGATTAGATATGATACTTTTTTTAAAAGTATTGATGTTAATTTTTTTAAAGAGCCAAAAAATTGTAAATCAAATTACTGGTTAAATTCAATTATTCTTAAGAATAAAAATCAAAGAGATAAATTTTTAGAAGAGACTAATTCAAAGGGAATTATGACTAGACCTATTTGGAAGCTAATGAATAGATTGCCTATGTTCAAAAATTTCGAATGTGATGATTTAAAAAATTCTAAGTGGTTATATGAAAGAGTAGTTAACATACCAAGTAGTGTTACATTATGAATAATATTGTATTAATTGGCGGAGGCAGTCATTGTAAGTCAGTGATAGATGTAATTGAACAGGAAAATAAATTTAAAATTACCGGTATAGTAGATAGGTCTGAACTTTTAGGATCTGAGGTTTTAGGTTATCCAGTTGTTGGAAATGACTCTGATTTAAACGATTTAGCTAAAAAAAATCAATTTGCAATTATAACAATTGGTCAGATTAAATCTCCATTACTTAGAATAAAACTTTATGATTTAGCAGTTAAAGCTAAATTTTCTTTACCAACAATCATATCTCCTAACGCATATGTATCTAAGCATTCAAAAATAGGTAGTGGCACCATTATTATGCATAATTCAGTGGTGAATGCTAATACATCTATTGGAAACAATTGTATTATAAATTCAAAAGTCTTGATTGAGCATGATTGTCAAATATCTGATCATTGTCATATTTCAACTAATGCAACTATTAATGGTGGAGTCGAAATAGGATCTAACTGTTTCATAGGAAGTAACGTTACAACAAAAGATAATATTAAAATTGACAAAAACAGTTTTATTAAAGCTGGAAGTGTAGTGAAATGAGTGTATTTATTATTGCAGAGGCAGGCGTAAATCATAATGGTTCAATTGATTTAGCAAAAAAATTAATTGATGTAGCATCTGACTCTGGTGCTGATGCTATTAAATTTCAAACATTTAAAGCAAAAAATTTAGTTACAAAAAATTCTGAAAAAGCAAATTATCAGAAAATTTTAACTGATCAAAAAGAAACACAATTTGACATGCTAAAAAAATTTGAATTAGATAAAAATGAGCATCTTGAACTTGTTAAATACTGCAAAAGTAAAAATATTAAATTTTTATCATCTCCTTTTGATCATGAAAGTATAGATCTTTTGAATGATATAGGGTTAGAGATATTTAAAATACCTAGTGGTGAAATCACCAATTTACCTTATTTGAAACATTTAGGAAAACTTGGCAAAAAAATTATTCTTTCAACTGGAATGTCAAATTTTCAAGAGGTTAAGAATGCGTTAGATATTTTGGTTAATTCAGGAACTAAAAAAAATAATATAACTATTTTACATGCGAATACTGAGTATCCAACTCCAATGGAAGATGTAAATTTAAGGGCAATGATAACTATTGGAAAAGAATTGGGTACAAAGTTTGGTTACAGTGACCATACTTTGGGTATTGAAGTTGATATAGCTGCAGCTGCAATTGGTGCTAATTGTATAGAAAAACATATAACTTTAGATTGCAATATGGAAGGACCCGACCATAAAGCAAGTTTAGAACCACATCAATTTTCAGCAATGGTAAAAGCTATAAGAAACATTGAGAAGGCACTTGGTAGCAATATAAAAAAACCCTCTAAGAGTGAAACTCCAAATATTTTAATCGCTAGAAAATCAATTGTTGCAAAAACCAAAATAAATAAAGGTGATATTTTAACTGAAAATAATCTTACAGTAAAAAGACCAGGCAAAGGATTAAGTCCTATGAAGTGGGAGGAGATTATAGGTACCAGCGCAACAAAAGACTATAAAGAAGATGATTTGATATGATAAAGAGAAAAATATGTATAGTGACAGGTTCACGTGCAGAATATGGATTACTTTATTGGCTTCTTAAAGAAGTTGATGAAGATCAGGATTTTGAACTCCAATTGATTGTTACAGGGACTCACTTAAGCTCAGAGTTTGGATTAACGTATAAAGAAATAGAAAAAAATTTTAAAATTGATAAAAAAATTGATATTAAATTAACATCAGATAATAGCATAGATATTTCAAGGTCTATGAGTATAGCTCAAACATATTTTTCAGAAGCTTACAATGAAATAAATCCTGACATTGTAATTATTTTAGGAGATAGATATGAAATTTTTAGTGCAGCCATTTCAGCGATGATATCTAGAATACCAATAGCACATATCCATGGTGGCGAATTAACAGAAGGTGCAATTGATGATGCTATACGACATTCTATAAGCAAAATGAGTCATCTCCATTTTACTGCAGCAGAAGAGTACTCCAAGAGAGTCATACAACTAGGTGAAGAACCTAAAAGAGTCTTTAATGTAGGGGGTATGGGCATTGAAAATATTAAAAGACTGAAACTTTTAACAAAAGAGCAATTTGAAAAATCCATTAATTTTAAATTAAATGATAAAAATGTTTTAGTTACTTTTCATCCAGTAACTTTAGAGAACAAAACATCAAAAAAACAGTTTCAGGAATTACTTGATGCTATTGACGAATTAAACGATACAAATATTATTTTTACTAAAACAAATAGCGATATGGATGGAAAAATTATTAATCTGATGATTGATGAATATACGGCCAAAAACCCTATTAAATCAAAATGTTTTAAATCTTTGGGACAAGTGAATTATTTAAGCGCTTTATTACATGTTGATTTAATTGCCGGTAACAGTTCAAGTGGACTTTTGGAGGCCCCAAGTTTTAAAATTGGAACTGTTAATATTGGTGATAGACAAAGAGGAAGAATAAAATCCGATAGTGTTATTGACTGTCTACCAGAAAAAAAAAATATTAGAGATAGTATTAAAAAAATTTACTCAAATGAATTCAAACAATTATTGAAAAATGTTAAAAATCCATATGGTGAGGGAAATGCAAGTAAGAAAATTATTAATGTTTTAAAAACTACACAACTACAGGGAATTTTAAAAAAAACATTTTTTAATGCGAATTTTTTATTATAAAAAATAGTGCTAAAAAGGAAAATAATATAATGAAAAGTGCTGAAAAAATTAAAATTACTAAAGATATAACGATTAAACAAGCGATGAAAATTATATCAAAGGGAGCGCTTCAAATTGCAATCGCAGTTGATAAAAAAGATAGATTGATTGGAACTTTAACTGATGGAGATATCAGATATGGTTTCTTGAAAGGATTAAATATTAATAGCTCTGTTAAATCAATAATTTTTAAAAATCCAGTTATTGCAAATAAAAATGACTCTAAAGAAAAGTTATTAAAAATTGCACTTTCTAAGAAGATTTATCAAATACCTGTTGTTGATAAAAATAAAAAATTAATTGGAATACATATTCTAGATCAGCTAATAAAAATAAATAATAAATCTAACAAAGTAGTTATAATGGCTGGTGGAAGAGGGATGCGTCTAAGACCATTAACAAAGAATATTCCAAAACCTATGCTTAAAGTTGGAAACAAACCTATTCTACAAACAATAATAGAAAAATTTAAAGAAAGTGGTTATGAGAATTTTATAATTTGCGTGAACTATAAGTCGAAAATAATAAAAGATTATTTTAGAGATGGAAAAGAATTTGGAGTAAAGATAAATTATATTCAAGAAAAAACGAGAATGGGTACAGCTGGAGCTTTAAGCCTTTTTAAAACTAAACCTGAGGATCCTTTTTTCGTGATTAATGGAGATTTACTTACAAATCTTGATTTTGAGAAGATGCTTGATTATCACATTAAAAATAATGCCAAAGCCACAATGGGCATAAGAGAATATAACATTGACTCACCTTATGGTGAAGTAAAATTAATTAACGAAAAAATTTCTTCAATCGAGGAAAAACCAAAACATAAATTTTTTGTTAATGCAGGTGTTTACGTGCTGGATCCAAAATGTATTAGTTTTATTCCAAAAAGGTTTTTTGATATGCCATCATTATTTAAAAAAATGATTGCGAAAAATTACAAAACAATTTCTTTCCCACTAGGAGAATATTGGTTGGATATTGGTAGATTTAATGATTATAAAAAAGCAAATTTAGAGTATGACTCAAAATTTTAGACTAAATCTTAGTTTATTTTTTAATTATATTAATTTTCTCGCTATTTCTAAATCCTGAATATCATTAATATCTATTGACCTTATTTTTGGCATTTCAAATGTAGTGTGTTTTTTATTTGAGAGTATTTTTTTATTTTTTAAAAGCTTTCTATTAAAAATATAAATAGCACCATTAACAAAAAAACTATCTTTATAATTCTGCCTTAGCGAAGATTTATTTTTATGAAAGTAACATAATTTATTTTTTCTGAAAAAAAAACTTTCACTTGGATGTTCAAGCGAAGGCGATATAGAAAATAAACTTTCAGATCTATTTTTGATATATTTCTCTATAGATTTAATTATATCCTTATAATTTCGTAATGGTGAGGTAGGCTGAAGAATTACATAGTGTTTAAATTTTAATTTATCATTAATAAACTTCTCAAAGTGATAAAGATTTTCAATTAATAATGTAGAATCTTGAGACAATTTTTTTGTTCTCATATAGTTAATATTTATTCTGAACTTACTAGCAATTTTTTTTACTTTATTACAATCAGACAATACATATTTTCTATCATCGGGGATTTTATTAAGTGTTTTAAATGTATATTCGATTAAACTTTTATTTTTGATATTAATGATATTTTTATTTTTTATCCCTTTGGAACCTTTTCTAGCAGGCACAATAAATATAAAATCCTTAAATATTTTCATAATATGTTATTTATCTCAAAAGATATTTTTCGATAAATGGAAATGTTTTTTTTAAAAAAAATTGGAATGGCAATTGCATTATCTAAAATTTTTTTTGTTTTATATATTTTTTTGAGGTCTTTTTTATGAAAAATATGACTCCAATAAAATGCGCAATGCCATTTTATAGCATCTGGTAAATTTTTAGTACCAATTTTGTACTTTTTTAAAATTTTTAAAACTTGTTTCTTTTGATTTTTATTTTTTATATAAAATATAAAATTATCGAAATTAGATTTACCATTTTTTATCATCCATCTATGCTCAAACTTTTTAATATTATTTTTAATAGCCATATATTTTTTTTGATTATCCTTTAAGAGATAATTTAATTTTTTTAGTTGAACTTTGCCAATGGCACCTTGTAATTCCGTCATTCTATAATTAAAACCTGCCATTGAAACTTTATCATTTCCTCGGCTTAAATTTTTTACATTCTTATGACCATGATCATGATATTGTTTACAATAATTATAAAATTTAACATTATTTGTAAGTATCATACCACCTTCACCAGTTGTAATTGTTTTGCCAAAGTCTAAACTTAGAACTCCAATATCTCCAATATTACCAAGAAATTTATTTTTATATTTACCACCAATTGATTCACAATTATCTTCTAAAATTTTTAAATTTTTTTTTTTACAAATTTTTTTTATATTTTTCATGTCACATGGATATCCAAGCATATGAACAGGCAGAACAACTTTTGTTTTTTTTGTAATTTTTTTTTTTTTAAATCTTCGATGTCCATGTTTAGGGTTTTATCAACATTCACAAGAACAGGTTTTGCCCCTACATCTATTATAGCTTCTAATGTAGCAATAAAGTTAAAAGCTTGTGTTATTACCTCATCTCCTGATTTTACATTTAAAGCTTTAAGAGCAATTTTAATTGCCGCAGTTCCTGAGGTTACCGCTAGTGCATATTTGCATTTAAAAAATGTACAAGTTTTACTTTCAAATTCTCGTACATGAAAATTTTTTCTAATCCCCTCAAAACCATGTGCGAATAAAATTCCTCCATTCTTAAAAATAGAATTTACAGCTTTTAGCTCTGCTTTATCAATTAACTCAAAACCTGGCATCTAACTATATTATTATCTTAGTTGAATTTGATTATTCAAGCTTTTTTCATATGTCTTTATATGTTCGAGATCATATGATGCATTTTTATCTTTAAATTGAATAGTCCACCCTCTTCTATTATTTTTAGAGTTATTTTTTGAACTACCGTGCACAACTAGCGAATGGTGTATCAGCGCATCGCCCGCATTAAGCCTTGGGTAAGAGATTTTAAATTTTTTTAAAAAATTAATATCTGAAACTTTTTGAGAACTACCTTTTGCAAATGAAGCTTCGTGTGTAAGGATTCCGTATTTATGAGATCCATTATAATAGTGAACACATCCGTTATTTCTATCAGAGCTATCTAAAGCAATCCAAATTGTTAAGGCATTTGCTCCTTTTACAGCCCAATAATAGTTATCCTGATGATCTGGCGAAGGCAAACCTATTTTGGCAGGTTTATTAAACAATTCACAACCTCTAAATTCTGGATCAGAATTTAAAAATTCTCCAGCAACATTAAGGATATTTTTTTGCTTAGCTAAATTTTTTATCTGAGTACATTGAGCTAATTCATGAAAAGAATTTATATTCTCAATATTTTTTTTCTTATCATCAGTAAAATTGATAGCCCTAGTTTTTTTATTTATTGTTTTTATTTTATTTTTTAAAAAATCATTAATTAATAAATTAACTGAATTAATTTCATTAATAGAAAAAAGTTTTCTAAAAATAACCCATCCTTTAAGGTCATAAGATTTTTTTAGTTTATCTAATTCATTCATATTATTTTACAAGATATGATTTAAGAAATTATATTTGTCAACTAAAAGATAATATTTTGATTTTTACTAAAAAGATATAAAATAAAGTAAGTTGATAATAGTTAATTTTTATTATAAATGAAGTTTTATTACGTTTTAAATTACCAGAGTCAAAAAAAATATGTCAAAACAAAAATATAATGGTATCTGGTTTTATGGAATTTCCGGCTCTGGAAAAACTTCTGCAAGTAATTATTTAAAAAAAAAAATAAAAAAATCAATTATAATTGATGGGGATGAAGTAAGAAAACTTATAAGTTTTGATTTAGGTTATTCATTATCAGAAAGAGAAATTCAAATTAAAAGAGTATTTGGCTTTGCAAAGTTAGCTATTCGTTCAGATATATTTCCTATTTTAAGTACAGTTTTTATGAATAAAAATATTATGAGCAAAGCAAGGAAAGAAAAAATTTTATTGATAAAAATATTGAGAGATTTTAAAAAAATTAAAGATCTTAAAAATGTTTATAAAAATAATAATAAAAATATAATTGGGAAAGATATTCAAATACCAAGATTAAAAAGTGAATTAAAAATTGAAAATAATAGTTCAATTAGTGTTTTTAAAGAAAAAATTTACAAACTTATTTGAGATAGAAATATATTAATAATACCTTTTTTATAAATTAAATTAATTATCAAATATATTTTTACAACTATTTTTAAATATGTTTTCTGCTTTTGAATTTTGATCTAGATTTTGATTTTTATCATTATTCAAAATTTTTGTCTTTTTAATATCAAAATTTTTTAATTCACATTTATGATTTACTTTATTTTTAGTTTCAAAAAAATAAACTGTATTTTTAAAATCAATTCTCATTTTATATGTTTGATTTGGATAAAGACTTTGATTTATAACAAAATCTTTACTATGTCCGCCTAGATCTAATGGTAATTTTCCATCTAAATTTTTATTATTAAATTTAATATTATTTTTTTCTAAATATGTTGGTAAAATATCAATATTTTCAGAGAAATTTTTAATTTTACCATCTTCAATTCCTTTTCCTCTTAGTAGCCATGGAATTTTTACTCTTGAATCACGCAATATATGACTCCCATCATCAAAAAAACTTTGTCCATGATCTGTAATTATTGAGACTAAAATTTCATCATTAGAATAGGTTGTTTCAATGTAATTGTATAAACTGATTAACTTCGTATCTAGTAGTTTGCAATTACTTAAATATCTATCTTTTAAATAATCATTTTTCTTAAAATTCACAGACTTTAATTCGCTATTACTTTTTTCTAATAAAAAGTCATCACCTAAGGAATTGTGACTTCCAGATCCATGTATATCAAAAAATGTGAGCCAATAGAATTTATTGGCCATTTTTATATTCGTATCAATACTTAAAAAATGATCTATAGTTTCTCCAGTTGCCATTTCTCTTTTGTAATATGTTTTATCAAAACCCTTTCCAAAACCATATGTTGGTACTAATCGCCAGCTACCGTTTATCATAAAAGTTTGAAAATTATTTTCCGAAAAATATTCTCCTATAAGTTTTAAATTTTGATTTATTTGATGATATTTGGTGTTATGAAAAAGTTTATGCTTATCTATATAACAACCTGAAAAGGAATTTGCTGCACTTGGCAAAGACCACTCTCCATTAGAAAAATGATTGTCAAAAATTTTTCCTTTTTTAAAAAAATTATATGTATTGGGTAAAAAATTTGAAAAATTTTCATCATCAGAAACTAAATCCTTTATAAGACCATCTACAAACATTACTAAATTAAGTTTAATTGAATTTTGATTTGTAGCTGAGTTTATTAAAGGGGGAGCAAAAATAATGTTGTTGGATGCTTCAATAAGTAATTCATCATTCTTTTTTAGTTTGAAATTATAGTATTTGTTAGATGATAAAGGCTCAATATTTATGTTTTCATTTAGTTTAATTTTACAATTATTTTTATTCTGACTTATAAGATTTATTATTGTGTTGTCTTTTGCTTTAAATTTAAAGATTTTAGTTTTTTTAAAAATTTTACATATTTCGAAAGTAACATTTTCAACAATTATCGATTTTGTAATATGAATTTTTAAAAGATCTATATATTTATATTTTTTTTTAAAGTTGTTGACTATGTAAGAAGATTTATGATTATCAAATTTAATTATATTTTTGTTTTTTAAAATTTTATTATCAACTGGAAATTCAAGGATATTAAAGTTTTGATATTTCTTCAAGATGTTCTGTAACACAAAGACAAATAAATTCTTAATTTTTTTCATTACAGTTTTTTAGATCTATCCTTTTATATTTAATAATTTTTAACATTTATTTCTTTTAGTAACTGTTACCGAGAGTAATAATTTTATCACAATTTTTTAAAACATTCTTATCATGTGATATTAATATAATAGTTTTTTTTGCAAATATTCTAAAAATATATTTTAAAATTTTTTCTTCTGTTTTTTTATCCAAAGCATTTGTTGCTTCATCAAGTATTAATAATTCCGTTTTTTTAATCATTGCTCTTGCGATATTTAACCGTTGTAACTGGCCACCTGAAAACTTTGATCCTCGCTCACCTATAGTTGTATCTAAACCAAACTCTAATTTTTGAATAAGGTGTTTCAAATCGAGTTCATTTAGAACTTCATAAATTTCATTATTACTAATATTTGCGTTTGTCATACTAAAAGTTAAATTTTCCCTTATTGTATCGTTTAAAAAAAATGGAGATTGAGAAACTAAAGATAAGTTTGTAATTATGAAATTACTCTCTTGATTATTGTCAATCATCACTTTTCCAGTTGTTGATGTAAGTAGACCAGAAATTAAGTTTATCAATGTTGATTTTCCAGAGCCACTAGAACCAAAAACACCGATTTTATCACCTTTTTTAATTTCAAGGCTGAAATTTTCTAAAATATTTTTCTTTTTATCATAACTAAAGTTTATATTTTCAAGCTTGATAGTATTTGTAAACTTAATCGGTTTAGAGTATTCAATTTTAGTATCATCGATTTTAATAGAAAACTCATAAATTCTATTAAGTGTAGGAATGTAATATTTATACATATTATAGCTATTTATTACTTTTCCGATTGATGGTAAAACTCTAAGTCCTGCAGCCAAAAATACTACTGTTGAGCTAATAATTAAATCATTTATCTCAGAAGTTTTCATTAAATTAATTATTAAAAATATTACAATCGAAAATGATATTATTACTTCCAGATAAGATCTTGGAATTCCTGAAATAAAACTAAAGTTTCTACTAGCTCTTAAAGCTTTTTTTGAGGTAAAATCAAAATTATTGATAAAATAACTCATTAAGCCTGATAATTTAATTTCTTTAATCCCGTTAATAATATTATTGGTTACAAAAAGAAGATCAGCTTCTGCTGCTCTTCTTTCTTCTCCATAAAATAAAATCTTGTTTTTTAAAAAATAAATTAAAATTAATGAAAAAAAAGAAATAGCCAAAATTAGGAAAATACTAGTATATGTATCAAAAAAGAAAAGAAAAACTGTTAATGAAAATATTAAAAATAATTCGAGAGCAAGAATCATTAAACTTTCAAACATTGCTACAAGACCATTTAATTGAGCAATATATGTAATCATATCGGTTGACTTAAATTTTATTATTTCACTATATGGTACTTTGGTAATCTTAGTTAAAAAATTTTTTTTAAGATCAGAAAGCAAAGAAAAAGTAAAGTTTGCTCTATAAAAATTAATATAAACAATAAGTAAATTTTTAATGATAATTGATACTAAGAATAAAAAAAGTAAACCTGTAATTAGATTAAAATAATCAGAGTCATTTACAAATTTTAAAGGGGAAAAAAAAATTATTAAATCACTTAAATTTTTATATTCTAAAAAAAAATTTTGATCTAATATAAGACTAATAATTGGAAAAATAATTCCAATTGAAAATACTTCTAATATCATAGATATTAAAACAAGAAATAAGTAAATACCAATTTTTACATATTCTCCATCATCTAGAAAATATTTAATTTTTTTTAACATTTAAATTTTATTTTAAAAATTTAGTTATTGTTTTTTTTATAGGTGTATTCTTTTTAATTAATTTTATTGTTTTTTTTCCTAATATTTCAATATATTTGTCTGCTTCAATTCCTGCATTTGGTCTTAAAGTTCTGATGTTATTTTTTGTTAATATCTCTCCTGGTTTTATAGTTTCTAAGGCATAAATAGATCTTCTAAAATAAGACTGTTTGAGTTCATTCTTTGATCTAAAAAAATCTTTATTATAACTTAAATTAAACGCCTTAATTATATTTTTTTTATAATTATTTATTTCTTTATCAATCAAAGAAAATTTTTTATCAACGGCATTTTTAATATCTTTTGATGCAATATGTTTTTCAAAAACTTCAGCACCAAGTATAGCAGCATATTCTGAAATTCTACTTCCTATAGAGTGATCAGAAAAACCAATTTTGCAATTAAAATTTTTTTTTAATATATTTATATTATTTAAATTGAAATCCTCGTCTTTACTTGGATAGGAACTTACACAGTATAAAATAGTTATATCTTTTGCGCCATTTTTTTTAGCAAAATTATATGTTTTTTTAATTTCTTTTAAATTAAATGTTCCAGTTGAAATAATCATAGGTTTTTTTGTTTTGGCCACACATTTGACTAAGTTTAAGTCATTCATTTCAAATGATGCAATTTTGTATGCAGGACAATTTAAATTTTCCAAAAAATTTACAGCATCTTCACTAAAGGGAGAGCTAAATATTTTTATATTAATTTTTTTTGCAAACTCAAATAAGTCTTTATGCCATTTCATTGGAGTATGAGCTTTTTCATATAGTTTCCAAAGATTCTTTTTTTTCCAAATTCCTGATTTAATTTCTGTACTATTTTTAATAGTCATCATATCAGCTGTATAGGTTTGAAGTTTTACAGCATCAGCTCCAAATTTCTTAGCATTTAAAATTAATTTTTTTGCATTTTTTATTTTACCTCCATGATTACCTGAAATTTCAGCTATAAAAAAAGGTATTTTATTTAAGAACTTTTTTTTCATTTCTTTTATTAAAAAAATCTATATAGACTTTGATCTAGTTTGAATAAGATCATTTTTAATTATTGTAAACCCTTTTCCATACGTTTTAGGATAAAGTCCTCTTAAAATTTCTTTTCTATTTGAGTCTAGTTTTTCCAAATCAAAATTTTCTTTTAAAGATGATGCTATTTTATCATAATTAAGCAAGATATTAGTACTTGGTGAAAATTCCGCTTTAAATAACAATCTAGAACTATTCTTAACAGGCTTTAGTCTGTGCAAAGTATTCCCATAATGAATATAAACAGTCCCTTTTTTTCCAATACATTTTTTAATCTCAAATGGTTTTATTTTTTCAACAGCCTCATCAGAGTATAAATGAGGCAAATTAAAGTTTTTATTAGATTTTGGAATAAACTCCATGCATAAATCATCTTCTTTAATATCTTCAAGTATTACATGCACATTAATTAAGTTGGCATGATCTATATGCCAATCATCAGCATAACTTGATCTATTTTTTTGAGATTTAACTTTAGTTGGAATGTTGTCCTCCCAATTGTTATGAAAATTCATTATAGGATAATCTCTTGCGTAGATTTTACCTTTTGTAAAGTTTTTTAGAAGATTAATTAAATTATCATCTAACCATAAATTTATTAATGAATTTTTAAGCTCAAGATGTTTTGTAAATTCTTTTCTCTCAATATTTTTAGACAATGTAGTTTTAAATAATTCAATATCATTTCTATAATCGTTTAAAAAAGTATTTACAGTTTTTTCATCGAAATAATTATCTATAACAACACATCCATTTTCACAAAAATCATCAAAAATTTTTTTAAAATCAAATTTATCATTATTTTTGTATAAGTTATGATTAAATTTTTTTTTACCAATAGTTTTTCCATACATACGGTCTAGAATTCTTCCAGGATTTAATAAATTCCAACAAAATTTATTCCATTTGTTATTAGTGCCTTGATAATAACCATACGTTGAGCCTTCATCTTTTTTTACAAAACTATAGACTTTTTCTTTAATACCTAGATTGAACATAAAAATTTATTATATATTTTTTATAATTTTTTGTACATATTTTATATATGTAATCTTATTTGAGAATTTTAACTTTAAAAATTAAGTATTATACTTACCAGTTCTAATATTTTATCTTTATTTTGTGTTGTTGACTAATTTTTTTACCAAATTAAAATCGTCCAGATCATCAATATCAAATGCTTGATGTTTTTTTAATAAATACGTATATGCTTGATTACTAATAGTATATTTATTTTTTAACCAACATTCAGCTGAACCCCAGTAAAATTGACCAGCATCATGATAAAATTTTTTCAAATCCTGAGTTCTTTTCCTTATATTTGTTATATCAAGTTTTTTTATTTTTGAACTATTGGCATAAATTTCAAAACGTCGTTGTATAGGATGATTAAATTCTTTTATAGAAATTAAAAATTTTTTTCTATTTTTTAAAAATAATTTATATGATGATTTAATAATTTGGCTATTAATCATAATAGCAGTTGGATAAATGCACATCACTATATCTGTATTGTTTAATGATAATTTTTTAATAACGTCTCTAATAACTTTATCAGTTCCAGTCATACTATCTGACAATGATTGGTCTCTTAAGAATTTGTTAATTTTTCCATATCTGCTAGCAATTTTATGAATCAAATGTGAATCTGAAGAAATAATAATTTTTTTAAATAGTTTAGTTTTGCTTAAATTTTTTACAACATGTCCAATCATGTGCTTATCATTTAACAATTTTATGTTTTTATTTTTTAATCTTAAACTTGTTTTTTTTGCAGGAACTACAGCGTATAAGTTGACACTCTTTTTATGAGGCATTAATAACTTTTTTATACTATATTTTTATATTTTAAAATAAACTAATAATAAAAAATGAAAATCATTCCATATGGTAAACAGATAATTTTAAAAAAGGATATTAATCATGTTGTTAAATCTTTGAATAACGAACGTGTTACTCAGGGAAAATATATTGATTTATTTCAAAAAAAAATTTCAAAACTATTAAAAGTAAAATATTCTTTTGCATGCTCAAGTGGCACTACTGGACTTTATTTGGCCTTTAAAGGTATTAATCTTAAAAAAAAGGATAATGTTATAATGCCAGCGATAAATTTTGTTGCAAGTTTTAATGTATGTAAATTGCTAGATGCTAATATTTATTTAGCAGATGTAGATCCTTTAACTGGTCAAATGACACCTGAAACTTTAATGAGATGTATTAAAAATAATAATATTAAAAATATTAAAGCCGTTGTTCTGATGTACTTAGGAGGTGCGGCAAATGATAATTATGAATTTTATAAATTAAAAAAAAAATATGATTTTTTTATTATTGAAGATGCTTGTCATGCTCTTGGAGCAAAGATTAAATCTAACAAAAAAACAAAATATGTAGGTTCGTGTTTTTATACAGATATATGTGTCTTTTCATTTCATCCTTTAAAATCTATTACATCAGGAGAAGGGGGTGCGGTTGTTACAAACAATAAAAAATTTTCAAATACTATTAAATTAGCAAGATCACATGGCATTAATTATAAAAAAAATCATTGGGAGTATGATGTTGATTTTTCTTCACTTAATTTTAGAATAAGCGAAGTAAATTGTGCTTTGGTATACTCACAATTATTTAGTTTAAAAAAATTTATAGATAAAAGAAAAGAAATTGCTAATTTATATAAAAAAGAATTTAATATATTAAAAAAGCATATAAGAGTATGCAATAAAAATCCAGAGACTGCTTGGCATTTATTTCAAATACAGATTAACTTTAAAAGCTTAAAACAAAAATCAATTTTTTTTAGATTTATGAAATCAAAAAAAATTTTTTCTCAAAATCACTATATACCTATTTATAGGTTTAAAAAAATTTTTAAAAAAAGTGTTAATTTGAAAGATTACTCAGGATCTGAGTTTTTCTTTAAAAATACCGTTTCAATACCTATTTTTTTTTCACTTAAATTTTCACAAGTAAAATATATCGTATTCCAAATAGATAATTTTGTAAAAAGATATAATAAACAATTAAAATACTTTAATTAATGAAGTTGTAAGGGAGGTTAATTTTTAAAATGCTAAATAATAAGTCTTTGTTAATAACGGGAGGTACCGGAAGTTTTGGAAACGAGTTTATCAAGACAATAATTTCTAAATATAAAAAAATTAGAAAAATAATTGTTTTCAGTAGAGATGAATACAAACAACATCAAATGCAGCAAAAATTTCCAACTAGCAAATATTCTTTCATGAGATATTTTTTAGGAGATATTAGAGATAAGGAAAGACTAATACTTGCATTAAAAGATGTTGACATAGTGATTCATGCCGCTGCTTTAAAGCAAGTACCTGCTGCTGAATACAATCCCTTTGAATTCGTGAAAACAAATATTATTGGAGCTCAAAATATTATTGAAGCTTCGTTAAACAGTAATGTTAAGAAAGTATTAGCACTGTCTACTGATAAAGCCGCATCACCAATTAATTTATATGGTGCTACAAAATTGTGTTCCGATAAGCTTTTTTCATCAGCAAATAATATGAAAGGAAAAAAAAATATTTCTTTTAGCGTTGTTAGGTATGGAAATGTTTTGGGGAGTAGAGGCTCTGTTTTAAATATTTTTTTAGATTTAAAGAAAAAAAAAATAAGTAAAATGCCAATTACAAATACGTCAATGACAAGATTTAATATCACGCTTCCACAAAGTGTTGATATTGTTTTAAATTCATTAAAAATTATGCAAGGTGGTGAAATATTTGTACCTAAAACAAAATCATATAAAATTTTAGAACTTGCAAAAGCTGTTGAAAAAAATTTAATTATCAATGAGGTAGGTATAAGACCTGGAGAAAAATTACATGAAGAATTAATATCTCGTAATGATAGTTATTATACTTATGATATTGGCTCTTATTATGTGATTTTAAATCCAATATCTACAGAACAGGGCAAAACAATAAAATATTATAAGAAAAATTTTAAATTAGTTGATAAAGATTTTTCATATACTAGTGATAAAAACGAATTTTTAAGTATTGAGGAAATAAAGAGTATTTTAAAAAAATTAAAATTCTCATCATAATTATTTAGGTGTGCTAATAAAAAAAACTATAAGTATTAAAAATTTGTTTATTATTTATTTATAATGAATAAGCTTATAATCATCTATCGTCATCATTTTACCAAAAAAGAGTTTGAAAAATTAAACTTAGATATCTATCTCGAACGAAATATTTCAATCGAAATATGGGTGATGAATAAATTTCTTAAAGATAGAGTTATTTTTTCAAATATGAAAGGAAAAAAGAAATTAAAAATTAAAAATATTTTAAGTTTAAGTGAGTTAGAGAAGAATATACTTGCACAACCAAAAAATAACATAATATACCAAATACATTTAAAATTTGAATTTCAGAGCATTAAGATTTTTAAATTAATTACAAAGTATGAATGTAAATATTCTATTAGTCCTGGACTAAGTTATTATCCAGAAAAAGATATAAAACAAACATTTAAAAATTTAATCGAGAAAATATTTTCTTTAAATTTTTTCTATATTTTTAAAGTTTTAAAAAACAAAATACAAAGTTTTTATAAACATGTTATTTTAAAAGCTAACATTAACCTATTTGAGTTTAAAAAAGCAGATTTTTTTTATTGTAGGGCAAAAAAATATTATGATCATAATAGAAATCACTTTTTAATTTCAAAAAACACAAAAATTATATGGGGACATCAAAAAGATTATGAGTTTTTTATTAAAAATAAAAAAAATAAAGTAAATAAATCAAATAAAAAGATTTTATTTTTAGATCAAAATGTTCCATATCATTCAGATTTGATAGCTTTAGGTGTTGCTGATATAAATCCTAAAAATTATTATAGTTCTATTAATAGCTTCCTAATAAATATATCAAGTAAATTAAAAATCAAAGCCCATGTCTGTTGCCATCCAAGGGCAAATATAAAAAAAATAAAAAAATATTTTCCAAATTTATCTTTAAGTCAAAATGACACCTTGGAACAGATTAAAAATGCAAAATGCTTAATTGTTCATGACAGTACAGCATTAAACTTTGGTGTTTTATATCACAAACCGATAATTTATATTTATAACAATTCTCTTTTAAAAAGTAAGTGGCCACATGTCAGAGAAACAAGGATTGCATCTAATAAGCTTAAAAAAAAAATTTATAATATAGATGATGATCAAAAACTTTTTTTTAAAAATTTTGAAAAGGAAATAAAAGTTAATAGTCGTAATTACTGGATTTATTTAAAAAATTACATTAAATATAAAGGAAGTGATAAAAACTCTGCCGAAGAAACAATAAATAAATTAAAATCTTATAAAATTTGGAAGTAAATTTTTGTGAATTTTATATAAGTATTATAATGGAAATAAAGGATTATAATTTTAAAGAACACAAACAAATAGTTCATAATTTACTAGACCAAAAAATTACAAATCTAGATCATGAAATAATTTTAGATTGTAATAATTGTTCTAATTGTTTTTTAGTATTTGAAGATAAAATACTATTAGCTTTTGTACCATTATATTTTGAGATAGATGAGAAAAAAAATAAGTGTGGTCAATTTTATAATTTATCTTTGCCAGGTCCTATTATTATTAATGATATCAATAATAAAAAATTTAAAAAATTAATAAATATTATTATTGAGGAATTAAACGCAAGATGTTTAAAAGAAAATACTAAAAGTATCAAAATAAATTTTTCTGACTTAATTGATTATGATACAAACTCTCAAAAATTTTTTATTTTACTAGAAAACCTGATTAAAAATAAATTTATTAATAAATCTTTTTTGGCATTAAGAATAAATCTAAAAAATAATATAGAGGAAGTGTATAAACAAATATCAAAAGGTCACAAATCAGAAATTAAAAAACAAATTAATAAAAAATATTATTTTAAAGATTGTGATGATGAACTTTTAAGTTTTGATAATTTTAAAGATTTGATTAATGATCATATAGATTTAGACCAATATAGCTCACCCTTATATGAAATTTATAAAAAAAAAAAAATTATTATAGCTTACGAAGCTGAAAATAATTTATTTGTTGGAATACATGCTTTAATTAATAGCACAGCAGAATATTTATTAGATAACTTTAGATCAAATAACCATCATTCATTTATTTTCGAGTCAATTAAATTTTTTAAAAATAATAAAAAGCTAGATTATTTAAATTTAGGAAATATTGGAAATCTCTACAATATAGATTTAAATTTTTCTAAAAAAAAAGAAAATATTGCAACTTTTAAAAAGGGTTTTGGGGGGGAAAAATATTTACTTTCAATTTTTGAAAAGAGATATTTTTAATTTTTTTGAGCTATCAAATTTCAAATTTATTAAACAAAAAATATTCTTTTATCAGTTCTAATTGTAGCACTGCAATTTATTTATTACTTAAATCATTAAATATAAAAAAAAAGAAAATTATAATTCCTTCAAATATATGTTTTGATGTATTTTTGAGTATAATTTATTCTCAAAATTATCCAATTCTTATTGATATAAATGACAAATTAGGTTTTTCTTTAAAGGATTTAAAAAATGAAATAAGAAAACAAAAAAATATATCAGCTTTAATTTTCCCTTATCTTTACGGAAATGCAGAAAATTTTAAAAGTATTTTAAAATTAATTAGAAAAAAAAAAATATTATTAATTGAAGATATTGCTGGCTCTTTAGGTGGAAAAATTGAAAAAAAAAGATTTGGAACGTTTTCGGATTTTTGTGTAGGAAGTTTCGGTCAGGGTAAAATAATTGATATGAAAAAAGGTGGTTTTTTTGCAACTAATAATAGTGAAATATTTGAAAAATTTATAAGAGAAAACAAAAAATTAAAAAATTTTTCTTCAAGAAGTGTATTTTTATATAAAAAATTAAACTCAGAGATAGATCTTGTTTTAAAAAAAAGTAAAAATAAAAATATTATGCAACTTAAAAATCTCAAGAAATATTTTCAAGCAATTATTTATAAAAGAAATTTTAATAAAGTTTTTTATAAGCAATTAAGCCATAAAATTAATAATATTGATAAAATTAATAAATTAAGAAATCTAAAAGCTAAAAAATATTTTCAACTTTTTAAATTTAAAAATTTCCGTTCTATTAATCATTTAAAAGGATCAGTTTATTGGAGAAAAAATTTTATTATAGATAAAAACTCATTTGATTTAATACTTTATTTAAATAAAGAGGGTATATACGCAAGAAATTATTATCCTTCATTAAGTTTAATTTTTCCATTTATAAAAAAAAAATTCAATAATTGTGAAAAAATCTATGGTAAAATCATCAATTTTTGGGTAGGTGAAGAGACAAAATTAAAAAATATTTCAAAAATTAAAAAATCAATACAAAGTTATTATAATGCTAGTTAAGCCTCTCCTACCTCATCTTGAAAGTCAGTTTACAGATCTGCCAAAAGAAATAAAATTTTGTAAAAAATGCGTTATGTCAAACCAGCGACCAAGAATAAGCTTTGACTCAGAAGGTGTATGTGGTCCATGTAGATATACAGAAATGAAACATAAAAATGAAATTGATTATAAGAAAAGAAAAATTGAGTTAGAAAAACTTTTAGATAAGTATAGAAAAAAAAATGGCGAATATGATGTTGTCGTTCCTTGTAGTGGAGGAAAGGACTCATCTATGATTGCGCACAGATTAAAATATGAGTGGGATATGACGCCATTATGTGTAACTTTTTCACCCCCTTTGTATAGTGATATTGGAAGAAAAAATTTAGTAAATTTTATTAATGCTGGTTTTGATCATAAACTTATAACCCCAAATGGTAAACTTTATAAACTTTTTGCTAAACTTAGTTTTGCTTATATCGGGGATCATGAAGAAATTTTTGACCATGGGCAAATGAGTGGACCAGTTCAAGAAGCTTTTCGTAATGGTATTAATCTAGTTATGTATGGAGAAAATGGCGAGCTCGAATATGGTGGTGATATTAGCACTATTAATTTTAGAGGAATGCCTTGGGATTACTATGAAAAAATTTATTTTAGCACATCTCTAAATAATCTTGTAAAAATAGCAAATGAACATAAATATTTCGAGCATTATGGAATAGATTTTAAAGAGAAAAATCTTGATATTTACAAATTACCAAAAAAACAAGATTTGATTAAAAATGATATTCAATTTCATTGGTGGGGATACTATAACAAATGGATCCCACAAGAAAATTATTATTATTCAGTTCAAAATACAGGATTTGAAGCTAATCCAGAAGGAAGAATGGAAGGAACTTATTCAAAGTATGCTCAATTAGATGATGCTACGGATTCATTTTTATATTATTTAATGTATATTAAATATGGAATTGGAAGAGCAACATCCGATGCATCCCACGAAGTTAGAGATGGACACATAAATAGAGAAGAAGCAGTTGCATTGGTTCATAGATTTGATGGAGAATTTCCAGAAAAAAGTTTTGATATATTTTTAGACTATTTAGATTTAACAAAAGATGAGTTTTGGGAAATAGTTGATAGGTTTAGACAGGATCATATTTGGGAGAAAAAAGAAAATGTTTGGAAGCTTAAAAAGCAAGTAACTTAAATTGAAAAGAATTATCGCAAGATTAGATGTAAAAGGAAACAATGTAATCAAGGGAGTCCATTTGGAAGGGCTGAAGATTGTTGGAGATCCAGAACATTTAAGTAAAAAATACTTAGACCAAAATGCAGATGAAATTTTTTTTCAAGACTCTGTAGCATCTTTATATGGAAGAAATAATTTATCAAAAATAGTTCAATCCGTAGCTTCAAATATAAACATTCCTTTAACGGTTGGAGGTGGGCTAAAAAAAATTGAAGATATAGAAGAGGCATTAATTTCTGGAGCCGATAAGGTCGCAATCAATACTCAATTTATTGAAAATAAAGAGTTTATTTCTCAGTCAGCAACTAAATTTGGATCACAAGCGATCGTCGGATCTATCGAGGCAAAATTTATGAAAAATGATCATAAATTTGTTGCCCTTACAGATAATGGAAGAAATATGAGTAAATACAATGTTATTGATTGGATTAAAATTTTAGAAAATGGCGGTGCGGGCGAGATAATTGTCACTACCGTAGATTTTGAGGGAACACAAAAAGGATACGATTTAAGATTATTAGAAAAAATTGATAAAGTAATTAAAGTACCTCTTATAATAAGTGGTGGTATTGGTAATTTGATCCATATTAAAGAGTGTGCAAATTATAATTCTGTAAGCGGCATAGCTCTAGCCTCAACCCTACATTATGATCAGCTTAATATTAATGAAATTAAACAAAAAGTTTTTAAAATTAATAATTTAAATTATGATAAAAATTTTAATATAAAAAAAAGTATTAATTCAGTTTCGATATTAAAAACTAAATTATGTAACTTTAGAAGCTTATATAATTCTCTAAAAAAAGTGTGTGATGTGAAAGTTCTAGATGAAGAAAATTTAAATAGTACTAATAGGTTAATTTTACCAGGGGTAGGGGCTTTTAATGAATTAATTAATGAGCTAGATGAGGAAAAACTCTCATTTGTTAATAAAATTAATGAAAAAAAATTACCAATACTAGGCATATGCTTAGGAGCGCAAGTATTATTTACTAAAGGGTATGAAAATAAACCAACTAATGGATTAAATTTTATTGAAGGCAAGGTGTTAAATCTAAAAGAATTTTCAAAAAGTAATGATTTAACTATCCCAAATATAGGTTGGCTGAGAACTGATTTTAAAAAACATAAAATTTTTGAAAATATTCCAAATTTTTCATCAATGTACTATGTTCATTCATATAATTTTAAACCCAAAGACAAAGAAACAGTTTATGCGAGTTGTAAAGTTGAGGATACAAATTTTAATGCAGTATGTATTAAAGATAATTTGATTGCTTGTCAGTTTCATCCTGAAAAGAGTGGAACAAATGGATTAAAATTATTGTCAAATTTTTCAAATATAAATTAATAATGAATTATTATAATAAAACCTTTACATGAAAAAAATTGTTATCATAGCAGACTCTACTGCAGATCTACTTGGATTATCTTTAAGATTAAAAAAAAATTTCGAAATTATATGGTTAACATATCATAAAGAAGTTTATAAAGAATTAAAAAAATTAAATTTTAAAAAAATATACTTATGCAATCTCACTAAAAAAATTAATGTAAATTTTTTCTTGGGAGGTTTTATTCAAAAAATTTTTGATAAAATATCAAATGTTTTAAGATTAAGGAGAATTGAAGGTTTTTTAGAGAAAATTGAATACGTGGAAAAAAAAGAGAACCCCTTTTGTTTTATTGCTGACACTTTTGATTTACTTAAATTTTATGAGACCAATAAACTTAAGTTATGTTTTGGCCACTCAGTACCATATAAAAAATTTTTTTTAGATAAAACTCTTTTAACTAAATATGATTATTTATTTTTACCAGGCAATTATCATCTCAAAAGAATAAAAAAATATCACTCTTTAAATAAGACTGATAATTTAAAAGTATTAGGAACTATTAAATTTTCGCCATCAATGAAAACAAACATTAATAAAAAAAAATTTAATAAAAAAATAAAATTAAAACATCATTTCAACGTTTTATTTGCACCCTCTCACGATGCACATAATTTACCAAATAAGGTTAAATTTTTTCCAGAAAAATATGGTGATCAAATAGAAAAATTAGAAAAATTAGTTATATTTTTAGATAAATTAGGTGCCAATTTGATAATTAAATTGCATCACTATCACACAAGTCAGATACCAAGAAAGATTTTTAATAAATATAAAAATGTACATATTTTTAAATCAGGCAATTTTTTTGACGTTAAAGAAAGCAGCGAATTTATCTCTAATTCAGATATAAT
>MDTG01254910.1_pt1 | contig 24970 bp, 20 predicted proteins | sample 811421 | NCBI WGS metagenome assembly MDTG01 (sample SAMN05326645, study PRJNA326480) | marine metagenome | isolation source: seawater | place: Pacific Ocean: South East | collected 2011 | reverse complement strand
GACATTGTTTTATAACTAAAAGCAGTCTTTGGCTAGTCATCAGGGTTGGTCGCTTGAGCTTAAAAGTAATTTTAAGCCTAGAGAAATGATAAGTTTAAAAGACAGAATCCGGCTTACAGTTTATCTGGCACTTTATTTTTAAAATTTTATTTTGTTTCATATTTGTTCTAAAAAGAACTTTTTTATCATGAAATATATCTATTGACGGTTGCAATTAAAACCCATATATTCCCATATATTCCCAAATTGGGATTTATGAAGGGTTTTATGAGTTATGTTTTTATCTATTTACGAAAACAAACTAGACAAAAAAGGGAGGGTGTCCGTGCCAGCTCCATTTAGATCATATCTTTCAAATTTAGGTTATAATGGAATTATTTGCTATCCATCGTTTAACAATCAGTCAATCGAGGCATGGCCACAGGATAGAATTGAAAAAATATCAAACGCAATAGATGCTCTTAATCCTTTTGAGGAAAAAAAAGATTATTTTGCCACCTCAATACTTTCAGAAAGTATAAATTTGCAATTTGACAGTGAAGGAAGAATATCTTTAACACTAAAATTATTAAAACATGCAAAGATCAAAAATAGCATGTTGTTTGTTGGTCAAGGAAAAACTTTCCAAATATGGGAACCAACAATTTTTGAAAAATTTAGGGTAAATGCAAAAAGAAAATCTAATCTTCATAGAGCAAGCCTTAAATGGGAAAAACAAATAAACAACTAATAGAGGGGACTAAAAATGACAATTAATTTTAAAACACCAGATATAAAAGAGTTAAAACCAAGAATTCTAGTATTAGGTGTTGGTGGTGCTGGTGGAAATGCAATAAATGAAATGATTGAATCAGGTGTAGAGGGAGTGGAGTTTGTTGCTGTAAATACAGACGCTCAAGATTTAAAAGCAAGTAAAGCTAAACAAAAAGTTCAATTAGGTCTCAATTTGACAAAAGGACTAGGAGCAGGAGCAAAAGTTGAAATAGGTCAAGCAGCTGCAGATGAATCTCTTAATGAAATTGTTGATTTATTGAAAGGTGCCAATATGGTTTTTATTACTGCTGGAATGGGTGGCGGAACAGGCACTGGTGCAGCCCATGTGATTGCTAGGGCTTCAAAAGAGTTAAATATTTTAACAGTAGGAGTAGTAACACTTCCATTTTTATATGAGGCACCTTCAAGAATGAGAAGAGGTCAGCAGGGTTTGGAGGAACTTAGAAAACATGTAGACACAATAATTGTAATTCCAAATCAAAATTTGTTTAAAATCGCGAATGAAAAAACAACATTAAAAGAGTCATTTAAACTTTCGAACGGAGTTCTAAGACATGGAGTTCAGAGCGTTACTGACTTAATGGTAAAACAAGGTTTGATAAATTTAGATTTTGCAGACGTTGAGACAGTCATGAGCTCTATGGGAAAAGCTATGATGGGTACTGGCGAGGCTGAAGGAGAGGGTAGAGCAATTAAGGCTACAGAAATGGCTTTAAATAATCCTTTAATCGACGATTATTCATTAAGAGGTGCAAAAGGACTTTTGATAAATATAACGGGCGGAGAAGATCTGACACTTTTTGAAACTGACGAGATTGTCAATAAAATTAGATCAGAGGTTGATCATGCAGCGGAAATTATCATTGGCTCTGTTACTGATAATTCTCTTGAGGGAAAAGTAAGAGTCTCGTTAGTGGCGACAGCATTAGATGGACAACAACCCGAGTCAAAATCTGTAATAAATATGGTTCATAGAATCCAAAATAGAAATCCTGGGTATTCTGATTTCTCATCAATTTCAAATTCAACATCATTCAATTTTTCACAACAAGGACAAACTGCAACTAATGGTGCAAATGCATTGAAAGTTGATACAGAAAGTGAAGTTGGGACAAACAAAGATTATAGTTTTGATCAAGAACAAATATTAGATCAGAGTATTAATGTTAATAGCGATATTGGGGCCGCAGAGTCAATTATGAATGATGAAAGTCTTATTTTAAATAATCCTATTGAGGAAAAAGAAGAACTTTCAAATGGTCTCGAAAACTTTGGAATTGAAGAAGAAACCCCTGATTTATTTGAGGAAGAATCTAAATTGGAAAACTCTAGCCAAAATCAATCTGAGATAGATCATGATCAAGACACACTAGAGGAAGATGAGTATGAAATTCCAGCATTTTTAAGAAGACAAAAAAATTAATGGTCTTCAAAAAAATAGATGAATGCCACCATTTTATCGAGTGATGAAAAGCATTACCCGGTATTGCTAAATGAAATTCTTAGCATTATTTCCCCTCAAAATGGTGGCACATTTATAGACTGTACATTTGGTCATGGAGGTTATTCAAGATCAATTCTTAAGTATCCAAAGACAAAAGTTATCGCAATTGATAGAGATATCAATAGTAAGAAAAATGCCTCAGATCTTTTAACAATAAATAAAACTCGGTTTAAATTTCTAAATAAAAAGTTCAGCGAAATAGACAAGTTAGATTTAAACAATGAAAATTTAAGAGGTGTGATATTTGATTTAGGTTTTTCTTTTTCACAAATTAAAAATTCAGATAGAGGATTATCGTTTCATAGTAAGGGCCCCTTAGATATGAGAATGGGGATTAACGAATTTTCTGCCGACGAAGTCATAAATAAACTTGATCAAAAAGATCTTGAGTTAATTTTTAAATATTTTGGGGAAGATAGCGATAGTAAAAAAATTTCAAAAAATATTATAAGGGAAAGAAAAAAAAACAGAATTAACACACCAAAACTTGTTGAAATTATTAATTACTCAAAAAAGAAAAATAATAAAAAAACACATAATGCCACAAAAATTTTTCAGGCGCTTCGGATATTTGTAAATAAAGAAATTTCAGAATTAATTTATGGCTTGATAAATTCGGTAAAAATCTTAGAAAAAGGGGGTTTTATTGTTGTGGTTACATTTCATTCTTTGGAGGATAGGATTGTTAAATATTTTTTTAAATCATTATCTGAAAAAAAAAAAATATCTAGGTATTATCCTGACTTTATAAATCAAAAAAAAATTTTAGAGCTTTCAACAAAAAAACCAATATTGCCAAGTGAAACAGAAATTAAAAAAAACCAGCCTTCAAGATCTGCAAAGTTAAGATATGCAAACAAAATTCAATTTTTTGAAAATTTTGAAGAAGATTTTATAAAAAAATTTCAAAATTTATTACAGATAGAAAGTTTATCAAAAAAATTATGAAAAAAGTATTTTCAATCATCTCAATTATATTTTTAATAGTTTTGACTAGTATAATTAAAAACTCATCAAAAAATCTTGAAACTCAAATATTTAATACATCAGAAAATCTAAGTATTTTAAAAGAAACATTTGAGTATAATTATTTAGAGTATAATTATTTAAGCTCACCAAAGAATTTAACAAATTATTTACAATTAAACCAAACTAGTGATTATATTTCTTTAAATATTATGAATTTTAAAACGTTAGAAAAAATAAACAATAACTTTCTTATTAAAAATTTTATTAGTGATGAATAAAAAAAATTTTGAAAAAATTACTATTTTTGATTACGACAATAATTTTTCGTATAAAAAAAACAAATATGAATTAAATATAACCTTTAACAGGGTTGCATTTATTTTCTTTTCTTTTCTTTTTATTTTTATATTATTTTCAATAAAAGTTTTTTACTTTGCTTCATTTTCAAGTGATGAAAAATTTCAAACAATTTTAAAAAAAGATTTTCGAGCTGATATTGTTGATATTGAAGGAACATACTTGGCAAAATCAGTGACTACAAATAATATTGGTATTAATCCAAACTTTGTTAAAAATAAAAAAAAATTTTTAGTTAAATTAAAACTATTTTTTCCAGAAAAAAATTTTGAAAATTTTGAAAAAAAGTTAGCAGGAAAAAAGTTTTTTTATATTGAAAAAAAAGTTTCGCCAGAGAAAGTTGAACAAATTAAACTGCTAGGAGAAAAAGCCATTATCACCGAGCAGAAAATAACAAGAATATATCCGCAATCCAATTTATTTAGCCATGTAATAGGGCAAATAGATGATGAAAATAATGGGGTATCAGGTTTGGAAAAATCTTTTAATAATGTATTAAAAACAGATAGAAGTAATTTAAAACTAACTTTAGATGCAAATATACAATATTTAATTAGAGAGGAATTATTAAAATACCAAAAAATTTTTAATGCCGAGGGTGGTTCTTCTATATTAATGGACGTAAATAGTGGTGATATTATCTCAATAATCTCAATACCAGACTATGATCTTAACAAAAGAAATGAAATCAAGGATCCAAAATATATTAACCGATCTACTAAGGGGGTTTACGAACTCGGGTCAGTTTTTAAAACTTTTACATTAGCAGCAGGACTTGAAGAAAATGTAATAAATACAGACACAGAATTTAATGATTTACCAAAAAGCTTAAAATGTGCAAATAATCAAATAAGGGAGTATGATTTAGAAATTCCCTCAAATCTTACAGCTGAAGAAATATTAATTAGATCAGGAAATATAGGATCAGTCAGAATCGGACAAAAATTAGGGCAAGAAAAATTAAAAAATTTTTTAAATAAAATTGGTGTAATAAATAAAATTGACTTTGATATAGAAGAGGTTGGGGAACCATTAAAAATTAAGTGGGGTAAATGTAAAGTTGCTACAACATCATTCGGGCATGGTATAACTACCACACCACTCCAATTAGCAAAAGCATATTCAATAATTTCAAATGGTGGTTTTTACATTGATCCAACAATCATAAAGAAGGATTTTAAAAACTCAAAAAAAAAGAGGGTTTTAAAAAAAAGTATTTCAAAACAAATTAATCCAATATTAAGAAAAATTGTCTCGACAAAAGAGGGAACTGCAAATTTAGCAAATATTAATGGATATAACATTGGAGGAAAAACAGGTACTGCTCAAAAATCAATTGATGGAGTATATTCTAAAGAAAAAATAAACACGTTTGTTGGAGTTTTTCCAATTCACAAACCAAAGTTTGTCTTAGTAGTATTATTAGACGGAACTAAGATTAATAAAAACTACATTTACGAGTTTAAGGATGGAAGTGGATTTAAGCTTAAAGGAACACCTCGTAATACAGCAGGATGGACTGCCGTTGAGGTTGCAGGCAAAATTATAGAAAAAATAGGTCCTATTTTAGCCACAAAGTATATGGATTTTGATTATTGAAATGCTCATTAAAGACTATTTTAAAAACATCGACCCAAAATATAAAAATCATTATTTTTCTGGTTTTACTTTTAATAGCAAGGACTGTAAAAAAAATTATATTTTTTTTGCCATAAAGGGTATTAATCAAGACGGAAATAATTTTATAAAAAATGCAATTAAAAAGGGTGCCAGAACTATAGTTCATGAAAGAAAAATTCTAGATAAGAAAAAAAATATTCTTTATTTAAGGTCTCAAAATATTAGGAAAACCCTTTCAAATTTAAGTTATAAAATTTACAAAAAAAAACCTAACAATTTAATAGCAGTCACAGGAACAAACGGTAAATCATCTATTGCTAATTTTTTTTTCCAATTTTTGTATTTAAATAAAATCAAGTCTGCCTCTATTGGGACGTTAGGAATTAATTTAAATAACAAATATTCTAAAGTTAATAACACAACTTTGGATCCCATAGATTTGGCCAAACAACTTAATAAAATTAAAAAGAGAAAAATAGAGAATGTAATATTAGAGGCATCAAGTCATGGTTTAAAACAACACAGGCTTGATGGACTAGAATTTAAGAAAGGTATATTTACAAATTTATCTCACGATCATTTAGATTATCATAAAAATTTAAATGATTACTTGAAATCAAAATTATATTTATTTGAAAAATTGTTAAAAAAAAAATCAGTAATTATCACAGATAAGTCAATAAAACAGTTTGCAAAAATTGAAAATATTTCAAAAAGAAAAAAGTTAAAAATTAAAACAATTTTAACCAAAAATAGTGATCTAGCTCTTATTTCACATAAATTTCAGAACCACGATCAATTAATAACAGTAAAGTATAAAAATAAATTACATAACTTCAAATTAAAACTTGTTGGTAAAATTCAAATTAAAAATATTTTAATGGCTGCACTTGCAGCTGAGAGTAAAAATCTAAAATTTGAAAAAATTATAAATTCAATGAGTCAAATAAAACCTGTAAGTGGTAGACTAGAAATTATTGGTAAATTGAAAAATAATTCAATCGTTATTTTGGATTATGCACATACACCAGAGGCACTAGAAACATGCCTAAGTAATGTGAGTGAACAATTTAATGATAGAAAAATTCATATTGTTTTTGGTTGTGGTGGAAATAGAGATGAGTTTAAAAGACCTAAAATGGGAGATATCGCTAACAGATACTGTGATAAAATATATCTTACAGATGATAACCCAAGATTTGAAAATCCAAAAAAGATAAGAAATCAGATTAAAACTAAAATCAAAAAATCAAAAATTTTAGAAATTTCTGATAGAGCAAAAGCAATATTTTTAGCTATTCAAAACTTAAGATCAAAAGAAGTATTAATAATTGCAGGAAAAGGTCACGAGCAACAACAGGATTATGGAAAATTTAAAAAGTTTTTTTCGGATAAATCCGTAATTTCTGATGGAATAAGATATAAAAATAAAAAACTTAAGAAAAATTTAAAATTTAATATTTTAAATGATGAAATATCTAAAACAAAAAATATTAAAATTTCAAATGCATCAATAAATTCAAAAACTATAAAAAAAAATGAAATTTTTTTTGCTATTAAAGGCAAAAAAAAAGATGGTAATTATTTTATTAAAGATGCCTTTAATAGAGGTGCAAGTTATGCAGTAGTAAATAAAGTCGATAATTCAGTTAATAAAAATCGTCAATTAAAAGTAAAAAATCCTTTAGACACACTTACAAACTTATCAAAAAAAATAAGACAAAATTATGATGGAAAAATAATAGCTATCACTGGAAGTTGTGGAAAAACCTCATTGAAAAAATTAATGGGAGATACAATAAACAATTTTAGCACATCATACTTTTCTCCCAAGTCTTATAACAATAAATATGGAGTACCATTAAGTCTTTTTAATTTAAATTTAAAAAATAAAGTAGGTATTTTTGAAATTGGTATGGACAAAAAAGGTGAGATTGATTATTTAAGCAAAATTATAAATCCTAATATCGGGGTAATAACCAATATTTCTTACGCTCACATTAAAAATTTTAAAAATTTAAATCAAATAGCAGAAGCAAAATCTGAAATAATAAATAATATTAAAAAGGGAGGATCTATTGTGCTTAATCATGACGATAAATTCTTTAATTTTCATAAAAAAAAAGCATTAAATCGAAATCTTAAAGTTGTATCTTTTAGTCTTAAAAAAAATGGAGATATTTTTTTAGAAAAAATAAAAAAAGAAAAAAATAAATTTTCAATTACAGTCAAAATTTTTAAAAATAAACGATTATTTTATGTAAAATCAATATTTAAAAGTTTTATAAGTAATATTTTAGCCTCTTTAGGTGTGCTTTCAATTTTAGGTAATATAAATCAACTAAATAAATATAGTTTTTTAAAAAATGATATGCCAGCAGGCAGAGGAGATATTTCAAAAATAAAATATAAAAATAAAAAAATTTCTCTTATTGACGAAAGTTACAATTCAAATCCACTATCTTTAAAATCTGCAATTGAAAATTTTAGCATACTTAATACAAAAAATAATAAAAAACATGTAATTCTTGGTGACATGTTGGAGCTTGGATCAAAATCAAAAAATCTTCATATACAGTCTGCGAAATTTATAAATTCTTCTTCTATAGACAAAGTTCACATATATGGTGAAAAAATTAAATATACATATAAAAATATAATAAAAAAAAAACAAGGATCTGTTATAAACAATAAAAAGCAAATTTTTAATTTGCTAGTTAATGAATTAAATAATAATGATTATTTAATGATAAAAGGGTCAAATTCCACTGGACTAAATAAATTTACTAACGAACTTAAAATGAAAAAATTTAATTAATTATGTTGTATAGCATTCTACTAGATTTAATAAGTTCTTACTCTTTTTTAAATGTCTTTAAATATTTAACGGTAAGAACTGGGCTTGCTGTGTTTACCTCTTTATTCGTTGTGTTTATAATTGGCACACCGTTTATTAATTTCTTTTCAGCAAGAAACATTTTAAATCCAATTAGAGAAGATGGACCTAATGACCATATAATAAAAAAAATAGGCACACCTACAATGGGTGGCTTATTAATTTTAATAGGTTTATTTTCAGGAATATTATTATGGGGAGATTTGAGTAATATTTACATTTGGTTTTTAATTTACATTGTTGGAAGTTTTGGTCTGTTAGGTGCGTATGATGATTATGTTAAAATTAAATTAAAAAACTCTTCTGGTATTTCCTTTAAGTTTAAAATTATATCACAAATTTTAATAGCAGCAGTAGGTATAAGTGTTCTTAATTATTTCATAGACAGTTTTAATTTTCAAAATTTATATTTTCCTTTTTTCAAAAGTTTAATAATTAACTTAGGATGGTTTTTTATTCCATTTGCAGTATTTATTATTGTTGGTTCCTCTAATGCGGTAAATTTAACTGATGGCTTAGACGGCTTAGCAACTGTTCCTGTAATTTTAGTAGCTGCATGTTTTGCATTTATAAGTTACGTGACTGGAAATATTGTTTTTTCGGATTATCTTCAAATTCCTTATATTAAAGGTGTAGGAGAGGTTTCTGTTTTTCTTGGTTCTATGATCGGAGCATGTCTAGGTTTTTTATGGTTTAACGCACCTCCTGCAAAAATTTTTATGGGGGACACAGGCTCGCTTGCACTAGGTGGATCATTGGGTGCTGTAGGAATTGTAACAAAGCATGAAATAGTGCTTGCAATTACAGGAGGCTTATTTGTCTTAGAAGCTGTATCAGTGATAGTTCAAGTCGTTTCTTTTAAATTAACAGGAAAAAGAATTTTCAAAATGGCACCTATTCATCATCATTACGAAAAGAAAGGATGGCCCGAGTCTACAGTTGTAATTAGATTTTGGATAATAGCAATAATTTTAGCAATGATTGGTTTAGCAACACTAAAACTAAGATAATGAAAATTACAAGTAATTTTTTTTTAAATAAAAAAATTTTAATTTATGGCTTAGGATTAAGTGGAAAATCAAGCTTAAATTTTCTTAAAAATAAAAATTTTGTAAAATTTTTTGATGATAATTATGAAAATATACAAAGTAAAAAAGAATTTAAATATTTTATAGATAAAAAAAAAATTAAAAAAATAAAATTTGATTTAATTATTATCAGTCCAGGAATAAATGTTTTAAAATGTAAATTAAAAAATTTTTTAAAAAAAAATAAAAAAAAAATTTACACAGATTTAGATGTTTTTTATTCGTTTTATAAAAGAAATAAAATTATTGGGGTTACAGGAACAAATGGTAAATCTACCACCGTACATTTACTAAATAAAATTATTCGAGAAACCAATAAAGATTCGAGAGCAGTCGGAAATATAGGAAATTCAATATTGAATGAAAAAAATATTTCTAAGAAAACTATTTTTGTAGTTGAGTTATCTTCTTACCAAATTGAATATAGTCAATTTTTTAAACCAAAATATGCTTTGTTAATTAATATTAGCCCTGATCATTTAGAGAGACATGGAACTTTTAAAAATTATTTAAAAACTAAACTTAAACTTTTTAAAAATCAAAATTTCAAAGATTTTTCTTTTTTTGATAAAAACAATAATACAATAAGAAATGAAATTAAAAAACTTAGTATTAAATCTAAAAAAGTACACGTGCAAAATAAAATAAATTCAGATTTAAAAAAGTTTATTACAAATAAATATTTTCATAATAAGAGTAATGAGCAAAACTTAACTTTTGTAATCTCAATTTGTAAGGTATTAAATATTAAAAAAAGAATAATAATTAAAGTAGTAAATAATTTTAAAGGTCTAAAATATAGACAAGAAATTATTTATTCTTCAAAGAAACTAACAATAATTAATGATTCTAAATCAACAAGTTTTGCATCAACAATAAATTTACTTGGTTCACTGAAAAATGTTCATTGGCTAGTAGGCGGGTTACCAAAGGCAGGAGATAAATTTGATTATAAAATAAAAAAAAACCAAAATATAAAAGCTTATATATTTGGAAAAAATAAGAAATTTTTTATAAATAATTTTAAAAATAAAATAAAATATGAGACCTTTGAAACTATTCATAGCGCTTTAAAAAGAATTTTTTTTAAAAAAAATAAAATCTTTTTTTTGAATCAAAATATAATTTTATTTAGTCCATGTTCTGCTTCTTTTGACAATTTTAAAAATTTTGAGGAGAGAGGAAAATATTTCAATATTTTAATTAAAAAATATAAAAAAATTTTATGAGAAAATCTCTTGTAGTTCAAAAACTTTATTTCAACTGGTGGAGGAACATTGATAAGATTCTTTTTTTTACAATTATTATTTTTTTTTTCCTTGGATTATTTTTTTCTCTTGTTTCTACATCTTTGGTTGCTTCTGATAAACTAAATACCAATAGTTATTTGTTTTTTTTTAAACACACAATATTTATCTCAATTGGATTAGTTACTATATTTATAATTTCATATTTAGATTCAGAAAAATTATTCTTATTGTCTAAAATTCTTTTTCTAATTAGTTTAATAAGTTTATTATTGGTGCCTTTTTTTGGTGTTGAAGTAAAAGGTTCTAGAAGATGGATTGATATATTATTTTTACCAAGATTTCAGCCAATAGAGCTTTTAAAACCTTTTGTAATTGTAATGATAGCTTCAATTTTATGTAACGAGAGTAAAAATGCATATATAAAATATTTCTTAAGTTTATTGTTGATTACTCCTATAATAGCTCTTTTAATTTCTCAGCCAGACATAGGACAGACAGTTTTAATTTTTTTCACTTGGCTCGCATTAATATTTGTTTCAGGAATAAATATTTATTTATTTTTCTTTTTATCAGGATTAATAGTCAGCATAATACTATATCTAATATTCTTTGTTCCTAAGTTTGAATATATTTTGATTAGAATTTTTGCTTTTTTCGATCCAAAAACTGGAAATAATTATCAGTCCGAAAGAGCATCAGAAGCAATAATAAACGGTGGTTTTTTTGGAAAAGGTATTGGTGAAGGTGTTTTAAAGAACAAGGTGCCAGAAGCTCATACAGATTACATAGTTTCAGTTATCTCTGAAGAATTTGGAGCTATTATGATTTTTTTAATATTATTTTTGTTCTTATTTTTTCTTTATCATCTTTTTAAAAAATTATATTTGATAGATAATGGGAAAAAAAAATTAATAATTGTTGGTCTGGGATTTATTATTTTATTTCAATTTTTAATTCATGTAGGTGTGAATATAAGAATGTTTCCTACAACTGGAATGACTCTTCCATTTCTAAGTTATGGTGGGTCTTCTATAATAGGTACTTCAATTATATCTGGTATCATACTTAATTTAACAAAAAAGAACCATCTTAAATGAAAAAAAAAATCTTAATATCTACAGGAGGATCTGGGGGACATGTTATACCTGGAACCGTATTTTACAGTCACCTAAAAAAAGATTTTGATACCTATATATGTTCAGACAAAAGAGGGTTGAAATATTTTGAAAAAAAAGAGTTTAAAACACAAATAATTGATGTACCACAAATTGGTAAAAATTATTTTAAATTAATATTTTTTTTTACAGCACTCATACAATCAATATATTTTTTGTTTAAAAATAATATCAAATCAGTGATATCAACAGGTGGATATATGTCTATACCCGTATGTATTGCAGCAAAAATTTTAAGGTGCAAAATTTATCTTTTTGAACCAAACAAAGTAATTGGAAGGTCAAATTTGTTTTTACTAAAATATTGTGAAAAAATTTTTTGCTATTCAAATGAGATTTTTAATTTTCCACAAAAATACAGTTCAAAAAAAAAAATTATATATCCATTATTTAAAAAAAAAATTTTTGATTATAAGAAAAACTATGTTGCTGACCTTAGTAAAAAAGTAAAATTATTAATTATTGGTGGTAGTCAAGGTGCGGACTTTTTTCAAACTGAATTAAAATTTGGCATAATTCAAATTTCTAAAAAAATTGAAATCGAAGTCAATCATCAATGTACAAAAAATAATTTTGAATTAATAAGTAATTTTTATAAAGAAAATAATATTAAACATAAAATTTTCAGTTTTAATGAGTCTATTTATGATTATATTAATGATGCAGATATATGTATAACACGCGCGGGAGCTTCTAGCCTAGCAGAGTTAATATATTTGAATAAACCTTTTATAGCAATTCCATTTCCATATTCTAAAGATAATCATCAACTATTAAATGCACAATATTATCAGAATAAAAATTGTTGCTGGGTTTTAGAGCAAAATCAAAATACTATTAAAGAATTAGTTAGTTTAATTGAGGAAATAGTTACTAATCCAAAAAAACTAGAAATAATGTTGAATGAAATGAAAAAAATTAGTTATCAAAACAACTGGAATAATATAAACCAAAAAATAATTGGCATTTTAAATGAAAATTGAACTAGCAAAATCAGAAATAATACATTTTATTGGCATTGGTGGGATAGGTATGAGTGGTTTAGCATTAATTATGCACAACATGGGCTTTAAAGTTCAGGGAACTGATATTTCAAATAACAAAAATGTAGAGAGATTAAAAAAAAATAAAATTAAAGTTACTATAGGTCATAAAAAAATTAATATTAAAAAAGCAACTATACTTGTTATTTCATCTGCAATTAAAAATAGTAACCCAGAAGTTAGGGAAGCAAAAAATAGAAACCTTCCAATATATAAAAGAGGAGATATGCTTGGACATATAACATCTTTAAGTAAAAATATTACGGTTGTCGGATCTCATGGTAAAACAACAACTACCTCTCTGATTTCTGGTGTATTTTCTAAAACAAATTTAGATCCTACAGTTATAAACGGTGGTGTACTGAATTCATTTGATAATTCTGCTAAATTTGGGAAAAGTAAATGGAGTATTTTAGAATTAGATGAGTCTGATGGAAGTTTTATAAAAGTATTACCAACCTATTCAATTATAACTAATATAGATAGAGAACATATGGATTTTTATAAATCCATGGATAAACTTCTTGAAAGATTTAAAGAATTTATTGAAAAAGTACCATCATTTGGAAAATCTATAATTTGTATAGATGATATAAATAATAAAAAATTAATAAAAAAAATTAAAATAAAAAACTTTTTTACATATGGTGTAAAATCGGGATCGAATTTTCAAATCAAAAACATAAAGTATAAACAAAATTCGTCAAACTTTGATGTTTTGGTAAAATTACCTGGTAGACGAGAATTACATATAAAGAATTTTGTTATACCATTACTTGGGTTACACAATATAAGAAACGCAACTGCTGCAATTGCAGTTACATTAATAATTGGTATATCAACAAAGACCATAAAAAAAGGTTTATCTCAATTTAAGGGCGTTCAAAGAAGATTTAATAAAATATTTAATTATAGAGATATTGAGTTCTATGACGATTATGCTCACCACCCAAGTGAAATAAAAGAAGTTCTTTCTGGAGTTAAAAAAGCATATAAAAATGAAAAAATTGTATGTGTATTTCAGCCACACAGAATTTCTCGTTTAAAAGACTTAAGAAAAGAATTCTCACGATCATTTAAGAAAGCTGATGACGTCATTCTTTGCCCTCTTTATACCGCTGGTGAGAGAATAAATTTAGGATTTAAATATAAGGATTTTGCATACGAAATTTCTCAAAATTCAAATGTAAATTTATTTATGGTTCAGGATGAAAAGAATTTGGCAAAATTTATTAAAAATAATATTTATGGAAAAAAAATAGTCATTGGAATGGGAGCTGGCACTATATCAAATTGGATGAGAAATTTACCAAATTTACTATGACAAATATTGAATTACTCAAAAATTTTTCAAAAGAAGTAGAAAGTAAATTTTCCTTTGACTACAGTATTAAAAATTTGAATTGGTTTAACATTGGTGGAAAATCAAAGGCCTATTTTAAGCCAAATAATTTAAAGGATTTAATATCTTTTTTGAAAAAATTTGGGTCTTCAGAAAAAATTTTTATTATAGGAGCGGGATCAAACATTTTATTTACAGATCAAGTTTTTGATGGTGTCGTTATAAAGTTGGGAAAGAATTTTAATAATATATCATTATTGCCAAATAATGTTATTGTTGCTGGCAGTGCAGTAAGTGATAAAAAACTCTCGGAATTTGCGATGGAAAATAATATTGGGGGTTTTGAGTTTTTGTCATGTATTCCTGGTACTGTGGGCGGAGGTTTAAAAATAAATTCTGGGTGTTTTGACAAGGAATTTAAGGATATTTTATTATCAATACAGGCAATAGATAGAGAGGGAAATATTGTTACTATACCTGCATCCCAAATAAAATTTGATTATAGAAAAAGTCCAATTGATAAAAAACTTATATTTTTAAGCGCATCTTTTCAAGGCACTTCGAAAGAGAAAAAATTAATATTTAAAGAGATTCAAAATTTGAAAGAAAAAAAAACTCAAAACCAACCCACAAAAGTAAAAACTGGAGGAAGTACATTTAAAAATCCAAAAAATCAAACTTCTAAGAAAGCATGGGAATTAATTAAATTAGCAATACCATTAGAAAAAAAATTTGGTGATGCAGAAATCTCACCAAAACATTGTAATTTTTTAGTAAATTCTAAAAACGCAACATTTGGAGATATGAAAAAATTAATATTATTTATTAGAGAAAATGTGGAATTAAAGACAGGTATCAAGCTCGAAACAGAAATTGAAATTATAGATTAAATGAAAAAAATTCTAATTTTAGGTGGTGGAATTTCAAAAGAGAGAGAAATAAGTTTAAATACAACTAAACAAGTTAATGCGGTTTTAAAAAAGAAATATAAAACCTATATTTGCGAACCTAACGAAGATTTAAAAGTAAAAATAAAAACATTTAAGCCAGATATAATCTTTAATGCACTTCATGGTAGATATGGGGAGGATGGATATATCCAATCTATTCTCGAGGAATTTAAAATAAAGTATACGCATTCAGGTGTAATATCATCATATCTAGCTATGAATAAAGTTTTATCAAAATTAATATTTATTAAAAATAAAATACTTACTCCTAAATATATTACATTTAACTTTAAAAAAAACAAAATTGAAAAAAATTTAATTCGAAAAGTAGAAAAAAAATTAAAATTTCCCATTGTTATGAAACCAATAAATGAAGGATCGAGTGTTGATGTTTTCATATGTAATAAAAAAAATTTTTTATCAAAATTAAAAAAAATGAAAAAATATGAAGAAATTTTAATTGAAAAATATATACAAGGTCGAGAGATACAAGTAGCTATTCTAGGAAAAAAAAAATTGGGAGCAATTGAGTTAAAACCAAAACGAAGGTTTTACGATTATAAGGCCAAGTATAATACAAATGCTAAAACTGAACATTTAATTCCAGTAAAAATTGAAAAAAAATACATGAAAAAAGTTTTAAACATAGCTTTAAAAGCTCATAGAATTTTAGGTTGCAGAGGTGTTACAAGATCAGATTTCAAATTTTACAAAAATAAGTTTTATCTATTAGAGCTTAATACACAACCAGGAATGACAAAACTGTCTCTGGTCCCAGAAATAGCAGCATATCGGGGAATTAGTTTTTTAAAACTTTTAGAATGGATTTTAAAAGATGCATCAATTAATAGATAAAAAAAAAAAGATTTATTTTTACTTAATATTTTTAATATTTTTAAGTTCAATTTTTAATCTTGAATTAAAAAAAAGTTTTGAGCAATTTTTTTTGATTAAAAATATTCAATACGAAAATAAAAATTTAGATATTAATTTAAATCAGTATTATAACACAAATATATTTTATTTAGATAAAGTAGAAATTACTTCTTTAATAAACAAAAATCCTATTATAAATTCTTTTAAAATAAATAAAATTTATCCAAATACATTAAAAATTAATTTTGAGAAAACAAATCCAGTTGCATCAATTTTTATTAATGGTGACATTTTTTATATTGGAGAAAATGAAAAAATTTTCAAGGATGCTCAGTATGAAACAGAAGTACCAATAATAAAAGGGTTTGTTGATTTAAATGAAATTAATAAGTTTTTAAGGATCCTTAAAGAATCACAGTTAAATTCTATGGGTATTGAATACTTAGTTTATCATCAGTCAAAAAGATGGGATATTTTTTTTAAAAATGATATTAATTTAAAACTTCCAATTAATGTTGACCAAAATACTATAAATAACGCCTCTCGTTTACTGAAAGACGAAAATTTTAAAAAAAAAATAATTGATTTAAGAATAAAAAATAAAATCATAGTGACTAATGAATAATATTGAGTATTTTTTTCTCTTAGAAATAAATAAATTTGAAATAATAATTTTAGATAATATTTCCAAAAAAATTATTTATAAAAAAAAAGTTTTACTTCGTAATAACAACTGTGATATTAAAGGTATTATTAGTGAAATAAATAATATCTTAAAAGAATTAATAATCGACATTGAAAATAAAATTAACTATCCTGTAAGTAAAATTAATTTAATTATTGAGAGTCCGAAAACTTTTAAAATCAATGCATCTATAAAAAAAAATTTTGATAATTCTAAAGTTTCCAAGAGTCAAATTGAATATCTTATACAAGACTTAAAACAGCAAATTTCAAAAAATATAGGGCAGGCAAAAATAAACCATATAATTATTAAAGAACTTTCATTAGACAATAGGAAGATTGATTATTTGCCAATCAATGAAAATTGTAATGACTTAATGATAAGTATAGAATTTATTTGTTTACCAAATGATCTTGTGATTTTACTAGAAAACTTATTTAGAAATCATCAAATTGAATTTAGCTCAATATTATGCTCTCAATACACTAAATCTTTTGTAAATTCGGTTTTTGATAACATTTTTGTATCAGCTTTAGCTTTAAAGAATGGTTACAATGTATACGAGGTTAGTATTTCTCCAAAAAAACTGCCCAAGATGGGTTTTTTTGAGAAATTATTCAATATATTTTCTTAACTGTATTTTATTGTAACATTAGTTGTATTTCACATTTTTAAGTAAAATCCTATAAGTTCTGATGTCAATTTTACAGCAAAATACCATTAACAAACCTTTGCAATTTGAGGGAGTTTCTTTACACAAAGGCAAGAACACAAAACTAAAAATAGTCCCTGCATCCCCAAATACTGGGATAGTTTTCAAAAGAGTTGACTTAAAAAAAAATAATCTAATAAACGCCAATTTTCAAAATGTATCAGATGCAACATTATGTACTACTATAACTAACTCTGATGGAGTTAGTGTATCTACAATTGAGCATTTGATGGCTGCATTATATGGAAAAAATATTGACAATGCTGTTATAGAAATAGATTCAGATGAGGTGCCAATTCTTGATGGGTCATCAAAAGTTTTTGTTGATGCTATCGATGATATTGGACTCAAATCATGTGATAGCGCGATCAAAATAATTAAAATTTTAAAAAAAATTGAGATAAAAGATGGAACTAAAAAAATCTCAATTGAGCCATCCAATACAACTCTTGAAATAGATTTTGAAATAAAATTTAATAACCCAGTTATAGGGACGCAAAGAAATTGTATTAATGTATATGAGACAGACCTAAGCGAAATATATAATTCTAGAACTTTTTGTCTTTACGAGGATGTTGAAAAATTGAGAAAATTAAATTTTGCCAAAGGTGGATCTTTAGATAATGCTGTTGTTGTAAAAGAAGATAAAGTTTTAAATAAAAATGGTCTTAGAAATAAAAAGGAATTTGTAAACCACAAGATTTTAGACTGTATCGGAGACTTATACCTTTCAGGTCATAAAGTAGTAGCAAAATTGGTTTGTTCTCAAGGTGGGCACAAATTAACAAATCAGCTGTTAAGAAAAGTTTTTAGTAAAAATGAAAATTTCTCAATTATAGAATTAAAAGGAAAGACTATTCCTCATTCATTTATCAGCAGAACTCAATTAAAATCTATAGCTTAAAATATTTTTGTTTTTAATATAATCTGTTAAAACATATTATGTTAAAATTTTCAAAAATTTGTATTTTTATAATTTATATTTTTTTACTCTCTTGTTCATCAGATCAAAAAAAAATCTCAATTATCGATGAAGATGATTTAGAGCTTCAAATGATTGAGGCTTACAAAAAAGGATACGAAGAGTTAGAAAGGGGAGATGTTGTTTATGCTGCAAGACAATTTAATGAGGCAGAACTTCTATATCCACAATCTGAGTGGGCTCCAAAAGCAGTTTTATTGTCCGCTTATTCATTTTATTCTCAAGATTATTATCCTAGAGCTATTTCTGAGATAGAGAGATTTATTAAAAAGTATCCAAAACACGAAAATATGGACTACGCATATTTCCTATTAGCAATGTGTTATTATGAAAATATAGTTGACGAGAAAAAAGATCTAGAACCACTTTTGTTATCAAAAGAAAAATTTAATTTTATAGTAGAAAATTATCCAAATACTGATTTTGCTCAAGATTCTAAATTTAAAATTAACCTCATAAACGATATTTTGGCTTCAAAAGAAATGTATATTGGCATTTATTATTTAAAAAACAAAAAATGGGTTGCTGCAATAAATAGATTTAAACATGTTATTGAAAATTATGAAACTACAATTTATGTTGAGGAGGCATTACATCGCTTAGTAGAAACAAATTATAATATTGGTTTAAAAGAAGAAGCTCAAAAATATGCAAATGTTTTGGGGTACAATTACCAATCAAGCGAATGGTATGAAAAGTCATACAAAATCTTTAATCAAAAATATGTTCTTGCATCAGAAATAAAAAAAGAGAAAAAAGGTGTTTTTAAGAAATTTAAAAAACTTTTTGAATGAAAAAAGTTAACAAAAATTTTATAAAGAGAGAGTACTTAGAAAAAATAAGTTTAATAAAAAAGTACAATGAAGACTATTATTTAAATAGTAGTCCAAAAGTTAGTGACGCCTCTTATGATGAGTTAAAAAAAAATATTCTTGATCTTGAAAAAAAATACTCATTTCTATCAAGCCAAGACTCCCCATCAAAAACTGTTGGTTTTAAACCTTCTAAAAATTTTCAAAAAGTCAAACATAAAATACCAATGCTTTCTTTAAATAATGCTTTTAATAAAGAGGATCTTATAAATTTTGAAAAAAAAATAATTAATTTTTTAAGTTTAAAAAAAAATTTTGAATTTGAATATAGTGCCGAACCTAAAATTGATGGTATATCAGCGTCATTATTTTATAAAAAAGGAAAATTTATACAAGGTCTTTCGAGAGGAGATGGAGTACAAGGCGAAGATATAACTGAAAATCTAAAGACGATTATTGATATACCGAAAGTTTTAAAAGGAGATGAAATTCCAGAAGAAATTGATATTAGAGGTGAGGTTTTTATAGGAAATAAAGATTTTTCTAAAATAAAAGATAATTTCGCTAATCCAAGAAATGCTGCATCAGGATCTTTAAGGCAAAAAAATCCAAAATTAACAAGTAAAATTCCTCTAAGATTTATTGCATATACTTTCGGTTATTATAAAAACTTTAAAATTAGTACCCAATCAAATTTTTTAAAAAAATTGGAAAATTGGGGATTTAAAATTAATAATTTTAACAAAATAATTTCAGGAATTGATTTATTAATAAAAAATCATAAATATTTAGAGGATAATAGAAAAGAGATTGATTTTGATATAGATGGTATTGTCTATAAAATTAATGATATAAATTTACAAAATAGATTGGGATATGCAGCTAATGCTCCTAGATGGGCTGTGGCTCATAAGTTTTCATCTAATAAATCTATTTCTGAAATTTTAAATATAGAAATACAAGTTGGCAGAACTGGTGCTTTAACACCAGTAGCTAAAATAAAACCAGTAAATATTGGCGGGGTGACAGTATCAAATGCGACATTACATAATGAAGATGAAATAGATAGAAAAGATATTAGAGTTGGAGATATTGCAGTTATAGAGAGAGCAGGTGATGTAATACCTCATGTTTTGTCAGTAGATAAAAAAAAGAGAAAAAAAAATTCAAAAAAATTTAATTTTCCAATAAATTGCCCCTCTTGTGGATCTAAAACAATAAAAGATTTTAATAAATTAACTAAAAAAACTGACGCAGTAAGAAGATGTACAAATGATGGATTTGGATGTGAAAAAATAGCAATAGAGAAAATTAAACATTTCGTTTCAAAGGAGGCATTTAATATTGACGGTTTAGGAAAAAAAATAATAGAAAGTTTTTGGGAGCTTAAATTAATAAGGTTTCCTCAAGATGTTTTTCAATTAGATTATAAAAAAATTTCAACATTAGAAGGCTGGGGAAATTTATCTGCATCAAATTTAAAATATTCAATAGACGCAAAAAAAAATATAAGCCTAGATAGATTTATATATTCTTTGGGTATCAGACATATTGGTCAAGAAAACGCAAAATTATTAGCCAAAAATTTAAAAAATCCTGAAAACTTCTTTAATTTAAAGGAAGAAAAAAATTTTAATGAACTTTTAAATATAGATGGAATTGGCGATACCCAAATAGAATCATTAAAAAAATTCTTCTTTAATAAAAAAAATATAGAAGTTTTGATGAATCTTAAAAAAAATTTAAAAATCAAAAATAATATATTTGAAAATTATGATGGAAAATTTCAAAATAAAACATTTATGTTTACAGGCAAATTGGATGGTATTAGCAGAGCAGAAGCAAAGTCAATTGTAGAAAAAAATTCAGGTAAAATTGTGAGCAATGTAAGTAAAAAATTAAATTTTCTTATTATAGGGGAAAAACCTACTCAAAAAAAAATAAATTTAGCTAAGGAACTTAATATAAAAATCTTAACACAAAAAGAACTTTTTAAGATGCTATAAATTTTTTACCAACCATTTTTTCTCTCTATTGTCTAAATATTTTGATAGCTTTGAATAAACTGTTAAATGATAATTAAAAAGATAATTTCTTTCTTTTTTGTTTAGAAGTTTAAAATTAATTAACTCTTTTTCTATAGGGGCTAGTGTTAGATTTTCAAAAAAGATTCTACTTTTTTCTTTTTTAATAAAAAGTAAATTTTCAATTCTAATTCCAAATTTTCCTTCTTTATAATATCCAGGTTCATTACTTAAAACCATACCAGGTTGAAATTTAAGTTTACTAAATTTCGAAATAGATTGTGGGCCTTCATGAACATTTGAAAAAAAACCAACTCCGTGACCTGTCCCATGCATATAATCTAATCCATCTTTTTTAAGAAATTTTCTCGCTTCAATGTCTATTCTTTGGCCTGTATTATTTTTGTTAAGATTATATGTTGCAACTGCGATATGACCTTTTAAAACTTTAGTAAAAATATTTTTAATCTTTAAGGGTTGTTTAGAAAAACATAAGGTTCTTGTTACATCAGTGGTTCCATATTTGTATTGCCCACCCGAGTCACATAAAAATATATCTTCCTTTTTAATAATTTTATCAGTTTTTTTATTAGCTCTGTAATGTACTATTGCTCCATTAGGTCCAGCTCCTGCAATAGTATTAAAACTTGGATATAAAAAATTTTTACTTTTTTTTCTAAAAAACTCTAATTTTTTTTCAGCGGTTAATTCTGAAATTTTTTTATTTTTATTATTTTTTATCCAATAAATAAATTTAGTCAAAGCTACACCATCTTCTACATGTGCTTTTTTAATACTACTAATCTCATGTTCATTTTTTAATGATTTAAGTATGTAGCAAGGGTCCTCTCTTTTTGTAATCCTAAAATTTTTATTAATTACACTCTCATTATAAATAGAGCAGGTTTTTGGATCTATCATAATACTTTTGCCAGGTAACTTTTTAACAAAAATATGGAAATTTTTAGGATCTATAATTTGATCTTTGTTTATTTTTTTCTCTCTAATTATTGCGGAAATTTTATTTTTATTTACTATTAAAAAAATTTTTTTGTTTTTACCAATTATTAAATTACAATTAGGTATTGGTGAAAAAGGAACATCAGACCCTCTTATGTTGAGAAGCCAGGCTATATTTTCTGATGCACTTATAAACAAATAATCTGTATTATTTTTTTTTAATAACTTAGAAATTTTTGAAATTTTTGATTTGTGGCTTTCACCTGCGATTTTTGACGGTATTGAATAAAATCTCTTTTTGCTTGAAAATTTTTCAATTTTTTTCTCTTTAATAAGATTCTTATTTATACTTTTTAAATTTAAATCTTTGCCGAAATAAAAATTTAGTTGGGATTTTGTAAATAACTTAGGATCGAATCCAAGACAAAGATTTTTTAAAATTTTATAAGGAAGAGATTTATGAATTTCTATTATTTTAAAAAAATCACCAGACTCTCTCTTGGCTTGTATTGTATATCTACCATCAACAAACAAATAATTTTTGCTTTTAAGTATTACAGCAATACCAGCAGATCCCGTGAAATTTGATATGAGTTTTAATCTATCAAATAATACATACTCTGAAAAAAATTCATCATTTTTCGGGACTATATAACCATCAATTTTATATTTTTTGAGGTTTTTTCTTAATTGAATAATTTTTTTTTTTATCATTTAATTCTTTTTTGATAGCGAATCCATCCTGGGCTTTTAATCGAATTATCATCATCAAAGTCCTGATTAAATTCGAAATCTTCATATTCATTATTTTGATCTTCATATTGTATATTTTTTTCAATAAACTTTTTTGGTAACTCATCTATAAACCTTGAAGCAATACTATCAATCCAATCACCCTGATAAAATCTGTTTAAAGCAAATGATATGTAGCCCAGATTTTTTGCACGCGTTATACCTACATAGGCCAACCTTCTTTCCTCTTCAAGTCCATTTTCACCTTTTTCCTCTATAGATTTTTGGTGTGGAAATAGTCCCTCTTCCCATCCAGGTAAAAATACAACGTCAAATTCTAAACCCTTTGACGCATGCATTGTCATTAAATTAATCTTTTGACCATCCCAGTCTTGATCAATAGATGTAGCTAAAGAGACATGTTCTAAAAAACTTTCTAAATTGTCAAACTCCTTCATTGCACTCAAGAGTTCTTTAATATTTTCTAACCTATTTTCATTTTCTAAATCTTTTTTATTTTTAAGCATTAGTGAATAACCAGATTCATCTAAAATAATTTGAAGAAGTTTTACGTGATTTAATTTTTTAATATTGAGATCATTTTTCCATTTAAATATAAAATTAATAAATGAATTTAAACCTACTTTCGCTTTTGGCTTAATTTCATTTAATTCTATTAATTTTTTTGCTGACGACAATAGATTCGTAGAATTTTTTTTACTGTATTCAAATATTTGCTTTAAAGTAGAATTCCCTATAAACCTTTTTGGATTATTAATTATTCTTTCAAAAGCTAAGTCATCTTTATCCTGATTAACTAATCGTAAATATGCTACACAATCTTTAATTTCTGCCCTATCATAAAATTTTGTCCCCCCTATAATTCTATATGGAAGACCAATTTTTAAAAATCTCTCCTCAAATTCTCTTGTTTGAAAAATTGCTCTTACTAAAATCGATATTTTATTTAAAGAAAATTGTTTTTTTAATTTTTTTTCAATTTCATCACTAATTCCAATTGCTTCATCCTTGCCATTTTTGAAGCAATTTAATTTTACTAATTGCCCCTCTTCCATATTAGTCTTAAGATTTTTACCAACTCGATTTTGATTATTAGAAATTAATTCTGAAGCTACAGATAATATATTTTGAGTAGATCTGTAATTTTCCTCTAATCTTATAATCTTTGTATTCTTATAAACTTTATCGAAATCTAAGAAATTTTTGATTTCTGCACCTCTCCAACTATAAATTGATTGATCATCATCTCCAACACAGCAAATGTTTTGATGTTTCTTTGCAAGCAGATTGAGCCATTTACTTTGTATAAAGTTTGTATCTTGATACTCATCAACTAAAATATATTTAAAATTATTAGTGTAAATATCGGAAATATTTTTATTACTTTCTAACATATGAACACAATGAAGAATAAGATCTCCAAAATCACATGCGTTTAGATCTAAAAGCTTACTTTGATAAATTTTATAAATAGGTAAAATTGTTTTTTCAAATATATCTCTTTTATCTAAAATAACATTTTGTGGATAAAATCCTTTATTTTTCCATTTATCTATTATCGCAATAATCACTCTAGGTGAAATTTTTTTAATATCTATATCTTCAGCTTTACATATATTTTTAATTAATCTTATTTGGTCATCAGTATCAATTATTGTGAAGTTTGAGTTTAATCCAACCGCTTTAGCATGTTTTCTTAAAAGTTTTGCGCATATTGAATGAAACGTTCCCAACCAAGGCAATCCATTGGTTTTTGGCTTTAACATATTTATAACTCTATTTTGCATTTCATTTGCAGCTTTGTTAGTAAAAGTCACAGATAAAATCTGATTTGGAATTATTTGTTTTTCTCTAATTAGGTGAACAATTTTTGATGTTAAAACTCTAGTTTTACCAGATCCAGCACCTGCCACAACTAATAATGGACCATCTGTGTGGATTACGGCTTCTTTTTGAGCTAAATTTAAATTTTTTAAATAATCAAAGTTTATCATTTCAAAATAATCATTATAAATCAAATTAAAATTTCATGAAAAAAATAAATTTTAAATTCGATGTTAATATAAAACAGGTATTTTTTTTCATATCTTTTATTTTTTTTATTTATTTATTATACCTATCAATACCAAGTTTATACGACACTGGAAGAGTTCAAAAAGACATATCAGAAAAATTAGATAAAGATTTTAACCTTAAAT
>MDTG01172717.1_pt1 | contig 24976 bp, 22 predicted proteins | sample 811421 | NCBI WGS metagenome assembly MDTG01 (sample SAMN05326645, study PRJNA326480) | marine metagenome | isolation source: seawater | place: Pacific Ocean: South East | collected 2011 | reverse complement strand
CGACCCCACGTCCGTTCCGGACGCGGTTTCAACCCAACAGCTTCAGCAAAAACGAAAAAAGCCCCGATGGGGCTTTTTTCGTTTTTGGTGGAGGCGGCGACAATCACATCGCCTTATGAATCAATACTTTGCGCCGCTAAACGCCAGAAATGCCCTCATAAATACCCCCGGATCACTTCGCTTGGGTTTTTGGCCAGTGTCAGGCAGATTTTAACGCTCTTCAGGCGCTCGCCATGCGTCGAATCGCTCCAGCGCATCGGTGCTGCCGATCAGGGCGCGCGCCCGTCGAAGTCGCTCTATTGTGCGCTCCCGTTGCTCGTCAGGTAAATCCTGCGCGCGGCGTTCGGCGTCCGCGAAGAACTCCTCGAGTCGCTTGGCTTCTGCCCAAGCATCGATGACGTGGAGCAGGTCCTCTTTGCTGTCCTTCAGGGCCTTGGCAGCCCGCCGTGCCTCCTCTTCGCGGCGCCACTGCTCGCGCTGAGCTTCCCAGCGCTGGCGTTCGATCTCCGCCTGGCGCTCTCCTTCCTCGACGAGCCGCGCTATTTCGACCGTGGCCTTCTCCAGCTCCCGAACGATGGCCGGGATCCGGCCGGAAAGGGCCCGGGACGGGGTCTCTCGCCACTGCTGCGTCCAATTGGCCCGCGGGTACGGCGAGTAGGCCTGGAGGCATAGGCGCCCGGTCGGGAAGTCGTGGGTGCTCGTCCAACCATAGTCCTGCGCGTACCGGCCGCGCCGCTTGGGCACGAAATCGGTCAGCCGAACGTATTCGCCGTTCACATACCGGGCCTCGGCAGCCTCTGACATCTCGATGACGGTGAGGCCGATTGCCACGGTGCCGATGTAGACCACCGTGCAGCGCATCGGTGACCACAGGTTGTTATGGTGGTGACCTTTCCCAGGGTTCTCCCGCTCGTCCACATCCGCGCGATGGAATCGCTCCGAATTGGGCGCGATGACCACGCGATGGTCCCTGGCTTCCAGCGCCAGGAAAAGTTCGTTCGCAAAGGCGATAGCCTTGTCCAACCCGGTCTGGGTGACGGCCAGGTCGACGAGCAGTTTCTTGGCCGGCTTGAGGTATTTGCCGTGCCAGGAGAGACGACCTGCCTCGAACAGCGGCTTGGCTCCGCTGACCAGTGGATGCCGATCCGGAAGCTGCCGCTTTACCGTGCGCTTCCCTCGTGGCCGCTGGTCGGGTGGCTTCGGGAGGGATCGGGCCCGCTTCGGCAAGGCTCCGTCCCGCGTCCACTCGAGCGGGTCGCCCGGACGCGGTTCGGGGAGCGGCGGTTGCTTCGGCGCTTTGCCGACCGCCAGCTTCGCCCAATAGCCGCGCTCAGGCCGCGGTACGTTGAGCAGCGTGCAGACGCGGGCCATGTAGCTGGACGAGACGCCGAACCGGGCCGCCACCCGGAGCATGGGCTCGGACCAGACCATCTCGTATAGCGCTTCTCGGCTGACCGGGCCCTCGCTGCTGTCAGTCAGCGACGCCGGTACCTGCGTTGCGTCTTGTTCCTCTGTCACGATGCTCGATTGATCCCACATCCGTCGGCCAGTGGTCGTTAAGGTGGCGCGTCGCGCAGATAAATGATACAAATCCTAGGTATCTAGGGTCTACACATCGAGTATTTGTATCAATGGCAAAGCCCCGAACGCAGCGTGAGCTCGCCCAAACCCTGCTGAAGAAGCAGGGGATCATGCGCCTGCTCGAGCTGCGCGAGGCCGGCGTGACCGCGGCGACAATGAGTCGTATGGAGCGGGCCGGCGAAGTCATCCGCCTGTCGCGGGGCGTCTATCAGCTGCCCGATGCCGACCTGGACCCCAATCACAGCCTGGCGGAGGCGACGAAGCGGGTGCCCAAGGGCATCGTTTGTCTCGTCTCGGCTCTGGCATTCCATGGCCTGACCGACCAGCTACCTCCGAAAGTCTGGATGGCGATTGGACCCAAGAAATGGGCGCCGCAGCGCAGCGGTACGGGCATCCGTATTGTGCGTTTCACAGACACCCTGCTGAGGGAGGGCATCGAGACGCACGTGATCGAAGGCGTGTCGGTGAAAGTCTTTGGCGTGGCCAAGACGGTGGCAGATTGCTTCCGACATCGCGGGAAAGTGGGCCAGTCTGTCGCGATCGAGGGGCTCCAGGAGGCGCTGAGGCAACGCAAGGCGACTCCGGCGGAAATCGCTCGTCAAGCCGAGAAGGGCGGGGTGTCCACAGTCGTGCGGCCGTATCTCGAGGCACTGACTGCCAATGCCTAGGGAGATCAGAAACATCGGCGCCTCCGTTCGGGCGCGCCTGCAGAATCTCTCCCGAGAAACGGGACAGAGTTTCGAGCTGATACTCACCCGCTATGCGTTGGAACGCCTGCTTTACCGTCTCAGCACGTCGGCCTTCTCGGACCGATTCGTGCTCAAGGGCGCGATGCTGCTGACGAGCTGGTTTACGGACCCACACCGGGCTACTCGCGATCTCGACCTGTTGGGGTTCGGCGATCCAAACCCGGAGGCGATGGTCGCAGCATTCCAGGAGATTCTTGCGATAGACGTCGAGGATGGCGTCGAGTTCGATTCGAACGCGGTACGTGTCGACCAGATCCGGGAGGAGCTCGAGTACGGCGGACTGCGGCTGCGCACGACCGCATCGATCAGCGGTGCCCGTATCGCTGTAACAGTCGACGTCGCATTCGGAGACGCGTTGGAGCCGGGTGCCGAGGTCATCAACTATCCGTGCATGCTGGACCTTCCCGCACCTCGCCTGCGCGCGTATGCCCGCGAAACGGTGATTGCCGAGAAATTCCAGGCAATGGTGGCGCTTGGGCGCGCGAACAGCCGGATGAAGGACTTCTATGACATTTGGCTCCTCAGCCAATCGTTTCCGTTCGACGACGACCGACTGGCACGCGCAATCGCCGCGACCTTCGAACGGCGCGAGACCGAGGTCCCGGTCAACCTACCGGATGCCCTTACCCCGGCCTTCGCCGAGGATGAGCAGAAGCAGCGTCAGTGGAATGCTTTTCTGGACAACGTGGCGCTTCGTCCCGGCAGCCTACCTGAGGTGATCGAAGGTGCTGCCCGATTCCTCATGCCTCACGCCATCGCCGCAGCGAAGCTCGGCAGGAGCGATTGATGCCATCGGATCCGAGCCGCCTCATTGCTGCACTCGCACGAGACCGGATTAATCTCGATCTGAAAACGCTCGACCTGTGTTTTCTTGCCGGCCTGTACCTGCGGGCCGACCGGGCGTCGCTCGCGTCGTTCGAAGAAGACGTGCTGATCGATATGTTCGAGCAGGTATGCGACGTGGTAGATCCGGGTGCAGAGCGTCCACGCAAGCGAGCGACCCACGCCATACAACGACTCCGCGACCAGCGCATGCTGGCCCGAGTGGATGGCGCGGGCATCGTTCGATCGGGTGAGTACACGCTGACGCGACTGGCGGCCGCAGTCGTCGAGTACTTCCTCGCCGATGAAGCACTCACGCGCGAGAGCTTGACTCTGCTCACGGGCACCCTTCGGGCCCAGCTTGCCGAGATCCTCGCGGCAGCCAGGCGTGCTGAAACCGAGGACGCCTGGCGGGAGCATGTGGTGGCTCCCCTGCGGATAACCGTTGGAGATCTCGTTGGCGGCATTGAGCGCCGGCAGCGGGGACTCGATTCACAACAGGAAGAGGTGCAGGCAGAGATCGCCAAACTCCTGCAGGTGGATTGGTTCGGCGCCGTCGATCGATGCCAGTCGCTGCTCGACACGACTACCAATACGCTGCGGGAACTCAACGAGGTCCTGCTCCGCGACACCCATCACTTCGTCGCGCTGCTGCAAGAGATCCAGGCCTTGGCTTCCGAGGCGGAGCAGGCCGAGCCCGAAGAGGCGGTGCAACGCGTCATCGAGCACGTCGATCGCATAGCGGCGTGGGGCGGCGCCCGGCAGCGCGCGTGGTCGGAGTATTACCAATACGTTCATCGCTATCTTCGCGATGTCGTACGCCTCGACCCCGACCGAGCGTTGAGTCAGCGGCTGCGCGACCAGGTCGCGAACTGGCCGTCGACACCGTTCCACTTGCTCGTGGCGGCGGCACCGTCAATCCGGCTGCTCCGTCCCCTCGAATCACGAGTTGAGCGGCCAGCTGTCATGAGACCACGTACGGACCGGGAGGGCTCGCCTGATCTTGTCGATCCGGAAGATGCCGGCCTGAACATCGAGACATTGGTGGAAGGCGCGCTGGCCGCAGGCGCTCGATCCCTGGCCGAGGTGACCGAGTGGGTGTTACCGCAGTTTCCCGCTGATCTTCGTTACGCCGTCACAGGCCGTGTAGCCGACGTGCTCGCGCGCATCACCCGGACACGCAGCGCGATTGAGCGTCCGTGGCGTACCGTTGCGCCACGCCTGGAAGTGGAGGACTGGGAGCTGCCGAGGGAGGGAGATCGACGGTGACCACCTCCAGCTTTCAGTCCCTCGAAGAGGCCATCAGCGACGAGCACTTTCCCGAGGTGGACCTGGCCCTTCGTCGAGGTCGGCATGTCGGACGCGACGACGGCACCGCCTATGACTATCTCGTCGATGCCCTCGACCACCTCGAGCCTTTCTATCGGCGGTTCGGCTGTGAGCTGATGCAGCGGGCGGACGGGTACTTCTACCTCCTACCCTCGGGAGATCGGCTGGGCCGTCGCCAATTGACGGCTGGTGAGATGCTCGTCGGCCAGACCCTCGCGCTGATGTACCTAGATCCCGCCACCCTGCAGCACGGGGGCATGGTCCAGCGCGAGACGCTTCTGCAGAGGCTCTCGGGGTTATTGGGGACGGAGACGCTGGTCCGTACCCTCAATCCACGGCGCAGGAAGTTCGACGAACGGATAGCCGCCGAGACCGTCCGCACCAAGGTCGCCGAGGCCCTTCGGCGCCTTACGGACCTAGGGTTCATCGATTCGGTCGACGACGCGATGCTGCGCCTACGCCCGGCATTGATGCGATTCGCCGAGCCGGTCCGTGACCTGAGCGACCGACAAGCCGCGCTGGAACGGCTGGTCCGTAGCGGTGAGATCACCCTCGGCGAAGCCGTCGAGAAAGACGACTCTGACGAAGAGGACGAGAACGACGGCAGCGACGGTCATAGCGCCGAGGACGACGAGGAGGAGGCAGGCGGATGAGCCGTACTCGCGCCCAGACCCTCGTGCTCGTCAACTGGAAGGGCGTCTTCTACGAGCGCTATCTCCTCGACCGGCATGTGACAGCCCTCGAGGGCGCCAATGGCGCCGGCAAGACAACTGTGATGATCGCCGCCTACGTCGTGCTCCTCCCGGACATGTCCCGGCTGCGTTTCACGAATCTTGGAGAGACGGGCGCGACGGGCGGTGACAAAGGCATCTGGGGACGCCTGGGTGAGCCTGGCCGGCCTGCCTACTCAGCGATCGAATTCGCCCTCGAATCGGGTCAGCGCCTCATTGCCGGCGTGCACCTGGAACGGAAGGGCGAGCCATCCGTCGAGCCAACGCCTTTCATCATCTCGGGTCTCGACGTGGATGTTCGCCTGCAAGACGTTCTCTTGCTCTCTCAGGGTGAACACGAAGTGGTTCCCGAGCTCAATGAGCTGCGCGAGAACGCCGCGCGCTTCGGTGGGCGCGTGCAGATCTTCGGCACCGCGCGCGACTACTTTGCTGCGCTTTTCGATCACGGTGTGACACCGCTGCGACTCGCAACGGACGAAGAGCGCAACAAGCTCAACGAGATGCTGCGAACCAGCATGACGGGCGGGATCTCTCGGTCGCTGACATCGGAGTTGCGGTCGTTCTTGTTGAAGGAAGAGACCGGGCTGGCCGACACGTTGCAGCGCATGAAGGCCAACCTCGATGCATGCAGACGCACGCGAACTGAGGTCCAGGAGTCGCAGCGGCTCGAACGTGAGATCGGCGGGGTATTCGAGGCGGGGCAGACCATGTTCGCCGCGGCCTTTCATGCGACCCGCGAGCGCGCCGATGAACTCCGACGCCGTTTGTCCGAAGCAGAGGAAGCACAACGCAAAGCACGGGAGCGCCTTGCGGAGGCCGAGGAGCAACTCGCCCGCGTTCGCGATCAACTCGGCAAGAAGGGTGCTCGCCAGGAAGCTCTCGCGGCGGAGGTCAACGCTGCCGAGGATTGGCTCCGGCGTCTTCAGCGGGCTGTGCAGGCGGCCGTGGAAGTGACGCAACGCCGCGAAGAGCTGTCTTCGGCCGAGGCCGATACACGGATTGCCGAGGGTCAACGAAAAGCTCGAGAGGAGAACCGAAACCAGTGCCGGGCAACGCTGCACCGCTGCCGGGACGATCACAAGCGCGCCGGCGCGGGCCTCGCAGACCTCCAGCGCGGACTCGACGAACTCCACCGCCGCGCCGGTGCCTACAGGCAGGTGCTCCGTCGGAAGGGCGAGGCAGAGCGGCTACTCGAAGAAGACGAGTTCGCCATCGGAGCCATCGCTGGCCGTGTGGCGGAGAGCAGGGCTCAGTTGGAACAGGTGGATCGCTCGCGTCGCGCTGCAAGGCAGCGGCTCGCTGATGCCGATGAGCACAGACGAGATCACCGGGCCGCGCTCGAGGCACTGGAACTGATGGCAGATGCGCCGGTTGAACCGGGCGCCGCCCACGGGACCGCCCGCCAACAACTTCGCCGGTATCGGGATCTGGAGGCACTGGCCGTGCGGCTGTGCGCAATCGCCGCCGAACTCGCCGAGGCCCGCAAGCTCGCCAGCCGCCAGGCTGAGGCCGGGAAGCAGGCACAAAACTTGAACCTTTCCCTTTCGGGGCAGCGATCGGCCCGCATCGAGATCACGGAGCATCTCGAACAGGCGGAGCAGGAGCGCGAGCGGTGCCTCGAGCAAGCCCGCGACGCCCAGGCGGATTTGGCTGAGTGCCAGCGAACGTTGGACGCGGCGCGCGCGCGAAAAAAAGAGCTCGGTGATCGCGAACCGATCTGGCGCGACCTCGCGACGCGCGCCCAGCGTCTGGCGGACGAACTCGGGTGTCCGCTGACTTCGCTACAGGAGCTTAAAGCCGCGCGCGAGATGGTGGTGCAGCATCTCACCCAGGTGAAGGCCAGCGAATCCGAGCTTGTCGAGAGACGGGAGAGTCTCCAGTCGGCGGCTCGGGAACTCCTGGCCGCTGGTGGGCCGTTCGATATGGAGCTGCTGCGACTCAAGGACGCCCTGGGTGCGGAACTCCTGGCCGGTGCATTCGAGGACGCGTCTGTTGAAGATGCCGCCGTGCTGGAGGCGAGGCTGGGGCCGCTGGTTCAGGCGCTGGTCGTGGATGACCCGGCAACAGCAGCCAAGCATGTCCATGGCCGCCCTGACTCGCTTTCCGATGTGTGGCTCGTAAGTCGCGACGAGGACGCTGCACGACTTGGTACAGGCGCGGCCCGCGAGAGGGAGGGACTGACCGATGTCGTCGTCCCGGAGCAGCGGGCCATCCGCGTCTCGCGGATCCCGACTCGTCCTCGCCTCGGTCGGAAGGCGCGCGAAAAGCGTGCGGCCGAGCTGCGTGCTGAGGCTGATGCGCTGGATGCTCAGATCGAGAGCACACGGACGGAACGACGCCGGCTTGAGCGCTTGGTGGAGGATGGCGAAGCGCTGCTTGCAGGTCAGGTCGTGTGGCTGGCCGGCGACCCAGCACCGGAGCTAGCAGCGATTGGTCGTCAGCTCTCGGAGGTCCAAGAGCAACAAGAGAACCACCGCGGCGCGGTGACCCGATTTCAGGAGGCATCCCGCCAGGTTGAGCCACGTATTGAGGCGCTACGCGGTCTGCTCGGTTCAGCTGTGTTGCTCGATCCGCCAGACCACGCGCAACGGCGAGACGACCTCGAGCGGGACCACGATGCCGCCCAAGCGGCACAGGCTGAGATTCAGCGTTGCTGCGAAGCTGCCCGGGTGGTCGAGGACAAGCTCGACACGCTGCGGCGAACGCCGCTTTCGGAGGCGGAGGTTGCGAATCTCGAAACCGAGCTGAGTCACCTATCGGATGAGCGCGACCGGTTGGATGCCGCAATCGAGGCCATGGAGTTCGTTGCGGGCAACTCGGAGGCACTGGGCTGGGACGACGCACCAGCGCAGCTCGAAGCGAACCGATCGCTCGTTCCGGCACTCGAGGAACAGCTGCGCCGGGCGGAAGAGGCGCTAACCGAGGCGGACGCAGCGGTCGAAGCTGCCGACGAGGAGTTCGAAAGCGCCACAGCCAAATGGCAGGACGCCGATGGTCGCCGCCGAGCCGCCGTCGAGCAACTTCGGGCTGCGGAGCGGCGCTTCAAGGAGATGGAGATTCCCGATCCTACCGAAGCCGCAGTCGCGACGGCGCGTGACGAGCTGCACCGGCTGAAAGAGGAGGCGACTACGCTTGTTACGGAGCTTGATGTCCTCAAGACCACCCAAGGGCGTCGCGAGGCCGAGCAGGCGCAGGCGGTACGTGAGTACGGCGAGGCGGAAGAGAAGGTCGCCGCCGAGCGCCGCGAAGCTGAGCCCGCTCTTGATCGTTGGGAGCGCCTGAGAGCGGCTGTAGCGGATCGGAATCTGCTCGCCAGCGTCGTTACCTCCGGAACCAGCGATGTCAGCGGGATCCGCGGACACGTTAATCTCGTGCAAGAGGCACACAAGCAGAGGGCGGTGCTCGTGGAGCGGCTACGAGCCGCTCACGGGGCACAGGATCTGCTTGCCAAGGTCGACAAGAACGCGGAGGGAGAAGGCATCGGGTTTGCCGACGTCTACCTTGAGCTCTGGCTGGCGGTGCGCGATTGGTTGCGCCGTCGGCTGCCGGCGCAGGTGGCAGAAGTGGACGACCCGCGAGAAGCGCTGCTGCGATTGCGCGATCAACTGACCGGGCTCGAAGAGCGTCTTGGGCGACAGGAGGACGATCTTCGTGGCGCCAGCGAGGACGTTGCCCGCGGCATTGACGTTCAAATCCGCAAGGCACGCGGCCAGGTCAGCCGCCTCAACCAGAACCTGGGGGGCGTCAGCTTTGGCAGCATCGAAGGGATTCGGGTAAAGGTTCAGTCGGTGGAGCGCATGGAGCAGGTGCTTCGGGCGCTGCGCGAAGGTGCTGTGCAGGGACTTCTGTTTCAGGAAAACCTCCCCATCGAGGAAGCCCTGGACGAGATCTTTCGGCGCTACGGTGGCGGGCGCTCGGGTGGCCAGCGGCTACTGGATTATCGTGAGTACGTCCACCTGCAGGTGGAGGTCCGCCGTACCGCAGGCTCTGACTGGGAGGTTGCAAATCCGACCCGTCTCTCAACGGGCGAGGCGATTGGCGTTGGCGCTGCCTTGATGATGGTAGTGCTCACCGAGTGGGAACGGGATGCGAATCTGCTGCGCGGGAAGCGAGCACACGGTTCGCTCCGCTTTTTGTTTCTCGACGAGGCCAATCGCCTTTCACACGACAACCTTGGCGTTCTCTTCGACCTGTGCCAGACACTCGACCTACAGCTGCTCATCGCCGCGCCAGAGGTCGCCAGGGCGGAAGGTAACACCACCTATCGCCTGGTACGGCGCGTCGATGCAGACGGGCGCGAAGAGGTGCTCGTCAGCGGGCGAAGAACGAGGGCCGAGGCGTGATCTGGGAAAACGACTACGCACGCCTGGCATTATTGGAACTGCTCTCACGTGGCAGCCTCAAGCGCCGACGCACTCAGTGCGAGGCGTACGACGCCCTTGCTGAGCTTTCTTGGACACGGGCCACGGGTCGCCGTGACGAGATCGGCGTGGTCGAGGAGCGCAGGACGGAGCTTGCGGGCTTGATCGACCGGGTCTGGCCGGCATGGCGCGACGTACTCGCGGACCTTGTGGCGGCGGGACTGCCGCCAACACCCGACGGCTACGGTCGGCTTCTCGATATGGAACGCGCTGCTTCTCTACCGGACCTGCCCGATCGAATCAATCGGCGCACGGCCGCGTCGCTCATTGCACCGAACTCCAAGGCATCGATCACCGAAACAAGAAGGAGTGCGCTCGGCGGGACAGACACCTCGCATGACGGCGCCATCAGGTTGCGACCACCGGCAGGGCTGTGGGCTCGAACGGCAAATGGAGCACTAAACCTCAGCGAAATCGCGACGGTGCTAGGTGAGGTCTCGATACCCGAGCGGGCATTGCTCGACGGCCTCGCCTTCGAGGGTGCGATTCGCGCCGTGCTCCTTGTTGAGAACCTGGGTGCGTGGCGTGACCTGAGCCCACCACCGGGCTGGCTGCTGGCCCACGTTCCCGGTTGGGATACAGCTACCGTCGGTCACTTCCTCGATCGTGTCGATGACGTCCCCGTCGTGCACTTCGGTGACCTGGATCCGAACGGGGTGCGAATCATGCTGCATCTACGCAAGCGGTCACCGAATCTGAAGTGGTTTCTTCCCGAGTTCTGGTTCGAGCTTGTGGACGTCTGTGGACTCCCAACCAGATGGCCTGAAGATCTCGACCTCGATTTCGCCCCGGCACCGGTTCGTGCGCTTGCTGCGCGCGGGCTCTGGCTAGAGCAGGAGCGCATCGTCCTCGACCCGCGCATGGCCGATGCGCTTGAAGCGGTGTTAGCCGATGAACCTCCCGCTTGATCGTTATGGAACCGGTCTTCTAGGACTGAACGTTGGTGCAGGGTCGTCATGGGAGACAGTTAGCGAGTATGGGAGAAGGTGGTGATCGTTCTGTCAGCCATGAGTGTCGAAGAGACTACGCCCAGCGCTAATCCGACACCTGTAAAGATGATGCCGGGTAAAGGCCGAGTATCGGCCTCTGCTGAGGCAATAGGGAGCACGAGATATGGCGCGCGTTCGGGCGATTGAGATCGGGAACTTTCGGGGCATCAAGGCGCTGACGTGGCATCCCGCGCCCGGCATTAACTGCCTGATCGGGCCTGGAGATAGCGGGAAGTCGTCCATCATTGATGCGATTGATTTGTGCCTTGGGGCGCGACGCAACGTTCAATTCACGGATGCCGACTTCCACCTGCTGAATGTCGAGACACCGATCTCGATCGAGATCACACTCGGTGAACTTGACGATGACTTGAAGAACCTCGACGCCTACGGGATGTACCTCCGCAGCTTCGATGCTGAAACCGGCACCATTGAGGACGAGCCGGAGAAAGATCTCGAGACGGTCCTGACGATAAAGCTGACAGTTGCCAGCGATCTTGAGCCGCAGTGGACGTTGGTTTCGGCGCGGGCCGAAGGCCAGGGGCTGTCACGCAGTCTGGGCTGGGGAGACCGCATTCGTCTCGCCCCTACCCGCATCGGTGCCGTGGCGGATTACCATCTGGGCTGGAGGCGCGGCTCTGTGCTAAACCGAGTCTCCGATGAACGTGCCGATGCCTCGGCGGCGTTGGCCAAGGCCGCCCGCGATGCCCGTGCGGCGTTCGGCGATGAGGCGCAAGAGCAGCTCGGAGAGACACTGGGCATCGTAGCAACCACAGCCAAGGATCTTGGCATTCCCATCGGTGAGAACATCAAGGCCATGCTTGATGCTCACTCAGTGTCATTCAGTGGCGGCACTATCTCTCTACACGACGAAAACGGCGTACCGCTTCGCGGGCTAGGCACTGGCTCGACCAGGCTACTCATCGCTGGACTCCAGCGAGAGGCGGCGGCCCATTCTTCCATCATACTAATCGACGAGCTGGAGTACGGGTTAGAACCTCACCGTATCATCCGCCTCCTCGGCTCCCTCGGCGCGAAAGACGCACCGCCCCCGCTGCAGGTCTTCATGACAACGCATTCTCCAGTCGCGCTACGCGAGCTATCGGGGAATCAGTTGTTTGTGTCACGAGTGGGGATGGGGAGGCATGAGGCCCGCGTTGTTGGAAATGCGGACGGCATGCAGAGCACGATCCGCCTTTACCCTGACGCCTTCCTCGCATCTAGAGTCGTTGTATGCGAAGGGGCCAGTGAAGTCGGTCTGATCCGTGGACTCGATCAGCACCGCACGACGAACGGTCACGATGCCATCACCGCCAAAGGAGTTGCCCTAGTCGATTGCGGCGGCGGCGGTGCCGACCGACCCTTCACGCGTGCGACTGCATTCCAAGCGTTGGGATATCGAGTGGCGGTAGTCCGGGACGACGACAAGAAGCCAACCAAAGCGGTTGAGGAAGCTTTTGTTGCTGACGGTGGAAGGGTTGTCGCGTGGCGCGATGGATGCGCGCTGGAGGATGAGTTGTTCCTGAGCCTGAGCGAGGACGGTGTTATCAAGCTGCTCGACAGGGCCGTTGAGCTGCATGGCCAAGAACTGGTCAATGATCACATCAAATCGGCTTCGCAGAATGCGAAAGATCTAGACGCGATCCGGACCGAAGCCCTCATAGACGGAATTGCGCCTGAAAGTCGCGTCATCCTTGGAAAGGCCGCAAGGTCGAGAAAGGCTGGGTGGTTCAAGTCGGTGACGTGGATGGAGGATGCATCGCGCGATATTGTCGGTCCAGACCTGGTACACGCCGACCCAGACTTCAGGGCACTCATCGAAAGCATTTTCGCGTGGGCCGGCGATGCCGGGTGATCACATCGATCTACTGGCAATAAGTCGGGGCACGGTCACCGCACCTGCGGGCTGCGGAAAAACACATCTGATTGCCGAAGCTCTGACGCGCCACGGTAGCGGCAAGCCGATTCTCGTGCTCACCCACACTAATGCCGGTGTCGTGGCGCTGCGCGGACGGCTAGACCGCGCAGGTGTACCCGCCAAAGCATACCGTCTCTCGACGATTGACGGTTGGGCCATGCGGCTGATCTCGACATTTCCGATGCGGAGCGCGCACAAGGCCGAGTTGCTGCACCTGGCGAATCCTCGCACCGACTATCCCAACATCCGAGCCGCTGCGGCCAAGTTGCTCAAGGCAGGGCACGTGAGCGACATCCTCGCTGCCAACTATGCTCGGCTCATCGTTGATGAGTATCAGGACTGCTCTATCAGGCAGCACGCCATAGTGGGGTTCGCAGCACAAGTTCTGCCAACCTGCGTGCTTGGGGACCCGATGCAGGCGATATTTGGCTTTGGCGACGATGATTTGGCGAAATGGGATGATGATGTCTGCGCCTATTTCCCTCTGGCTGGTGAACTCGCCACCCCCTGGCGATGGATGAATGCGGGAGCGGAGCCACTCGGCCACTGGCTGCTATACGTGCGCGACATGCTCCTGCGCGGCCAACCGATTGACCTCCGGACGGCTCCAGACGGAGTGACCTGGGTCGAGCTGGACGGGTCCGAAGACCACCAGCGGCGCCTGCGGGCTGCACGCGTGCGTCCGCCGGGCGGTCAGGGGTCCGTCCTGATTATTGGGGACAGCACAAAGCCGGATGGCCAGCGGCAGTTTGCAAGTCAAACTCCTGGCGCCATCACCGTCGAAGCTGTTGACTTGCGGGACCTGGTTGCGTTTGCCCGAGCATTCGATCTCGCCGCGCCGGAAGCGCTGGAGCGCCTTGCCAATTTCGCTCAAAGCGTCATGAGAAACGTCGGTGCCGCAGACCTAGTGAGGCGCGTGCAATCCTTGGTGCGTGGAACTGCACGCAAGCCGCCGACGGCGGTCGAGTCCAGCGCTCTAACTTTTGTTCACACGCCGTCACACCGCGCGGCCGTCGATTTGCTTGTCGAGATCGGCAAAGAAGGAGGCGTCAGCGCACATCGACCTGCGGTCCTTCGGGCGTGCATCAAGGCACTCCAGCTTTGCGGCGGGACGGAGGGGTTGTCATTCCACGAGGCCGCCATCCGGGTGCGCGAACAGAATCGGCTGGTCGGCAGGCCCTTGCCCAGACGTGCTGTCGGAAGCACGCTCTTGCTGAAAGGACTGGAGGCGGAAGTGGCTGTGATCCTCAATGCCAGCGCGCTGGATGCACGCAACCTCTACGTTGCAATGACACGAGGCTCGAAGAACCTGACGGTATGCGCTCCTAGCCCGGTTCTCAATCCACCCATATGAGAGTCTTATAGAATTGGAAGCAGCAGCTGGTCAGTGCTCCCGGTCTCTCGGTGGGTTCGGATCATTTCCGGGCGGGATCGTGTCTTTGCTCCGGATTTTGCCGTCTCGGCCTTTCGTGGTCAGCTCGCCGCCACCCTGGTTTTTAAGCATACGGTTGGCTGCGTCGATAGCCTCCTTCTGGGTGCGGTGTTTGCTGGAGGCGCGATCAGCATCGTTGCGTTTGTTGATCCACTCATCACCGCTGCGATAGACAGTTCGGTCTCTGCCTTTCCCGCCGCCTTTGCCCTTGCTCATGATTCACTCTCCTTGGGTGGTGGTATATCGGAGGCCATACCGGTCGCGAGTTTTTCTATCAGCGCAAGGCAGTCGAACACAGTAGTTTCGTGAACGACAATGCGTTGCTCGATATGGTAATCGGTATCTCCAGTACGAGTGATGTAGTCAGCGTCGACGATTCCCTGCGTATGTGCCAATAGATGGCGCTGCTGAAAATACCGGGCGAGTGCCTGCAATTCCGTGTTACTGAGGTAAGCGTCATATCGCTTGCCGGTGGCGGTGTGCCATAGGTCGCTGCCCTCCTTGAGATTCTGGAAGGCATTGCGGCGCGGAGTCTGCACGGACGTCAATGTGTCATAGAGAGCTTCTGCATAGCGTTGGAAAGCCGTGACAGCGTTTTGCAGGCCGTTCTCGGTGATCAGACGGACTGTCGTTGCGGCGGCGTCGCGATCCAGAATGGTTGCTTTGATATCGGTGAGAGCGTTCAGGACCTGGCGGATGCCGGTGATCGTTTGTGAAAACACGAGCTCGGCTGCGTTGTGCCCGCACGCTGGACAGAAGAAGGCTGCGCCGATAACCGCATAGCGGCACTCACACCTCGGGCAAGTAATTTTGAGTCGCATCGGTTCTACTGCTTCCGGCGGCAGCGGTAGATGCAGTGGGCGGCTGTCTACCTTCATAGTCATATTGATTAAGCTGTTGCGGGGCTGGCGGCGGTTCCAGCGGTCGGCGTCGCGCTTCATGGCGCGATTGATACGATGGCCTACATGGGCGAGTGCGGTCTTTTCGGTGTGCTTCAGCTGTTCTTGGGTCCACCACGCATTTGCGTGAGCCGTGTGGCCGCAGAAGGGGCAGTGAACTTCTTCGTCACGGACCTTCTCGCGCCAGTCATCCTCGTGGACCTTGAACTTAAACTGGCAGGCGTCTCCCGGGCACTCACGGTCGAAGTAGCCGTCGGCGTCGGAAGCTATCGACACAGAGACCATATGCCGACCGTCAAGGCGGCGTAGCTCTTTGATCAACTCGTCAAACACTTTCAAACCCGTAGATTCCTGGATTTAGACTACTTCCCCTTTGAACACTACCACCCCGCAAATCGTCGCATTCGAGTTCACTTCGATGATCCGGTTCGGCCAGTCAGGATTCAGCGCCTTCAGGTACTGATGGCCTTCTTCGATGATCAGCTGCTTGAAAGTCGCTTCCTGGGAGTCCTCTAAACGAACCACCACGTAGCGGCCGCTGACCGGGGCGACCTGGGGATCCACGAAGATGAGCTCGCCGTCGTGGAACTTGGGTTCCATGCTCTCACCGCGCACCCGCAGGACGAACGTGTCCGCGCTGCAACGGACCGGGCACGGGAGCAGATCCTCGGCGTCGCCGAGTGCGAAGTCGCTGGCGATCTCGGTCCATTCGCCGGCCTGCACCCAGGAGATTAGCGGCCTCAAGCTACGGAGCTCCGGGCCGGGTTCGGCGTTGTAGACGGCCTGGTCTTCGGTGGCGACTTGGTGAGACTCATCCATCCATCCGTTCGGCTTGCCCATGGCCCGTTCGAGCTTCGCCGCCAGGTCGTCGCCGACGCCACGAGGGGTTCCCTTCGCCGTCGTGAGCTGGTTGCGAATCTGACTGAGGTAGGACTCGCTCGTGTGGGCGAGACGGGCAAGCGCGGCCGCCGATCCGGCCTCCGCAACCAGGATCTCAAGGTTGCTCAGCCGAACCGTCTCATGCCTTCGCTTCATCGCATCCGCCGGGTTCGTGTTTAGCACGATGGTAAAGATAAACCTGCTAAAGGCTCTTGGCAAGACAATGAGCATGGCGCTAATGTCTTGTGCATGGAGCTAAGAGAATTCCTGAGAGCAGCAAGTAAGCGGGAGCGCGCGGACGTCGCCGTCGTCTGCAACGACTCGGTGTCCTACCTCTACCAGCTGGCCGGCAAGCACCGCTATGCCAGCGCCCTGATGGCGGCTCGTATCGAGGTCATGACCCGGGAGGTCGCCTCCCGCTCCGGTGGCCGCCTCGAAGCCGTCCTCCGGGAGAGCCTGGTCAGGTACCCGGAGATCTACGATCGGGAAGAGCCCTACCTGATGGTCGCGGAGGAGCGGCCGTGACGGGCACCGTCGCCCAGCCAGATACCCGCCCTGGGCAGGATTCTGACCGGCTCGAGCTGGTGGTTCTCGATGTTTCCCGGATCCACCCCTACGAACACAACCCTCGGCGAGCACCGAACGCGGAATACGACCGCATCAAGGCATCGATCCGCGCCGCCGGCCTCGGCCAGCCTCTCGTGGTGACCCAACGGCCGGGCGAACCCGATTACATCGTCCACGCCGGCGGCAACACCCGACTCCGGGTCCTGAGAGAGCTCTTCGAGGAAACCGGTGATCAGCGCTTTGGTGAGGTTCCATGCGTGATTCGGCCTTGGACCCGCGAGGCGGACGTCTTGCTCGCGCACCTCAAGGAGAATGACCTCCGCGGCGAGCTGACGTTTCTCGACAAAGCACTGGCCGTAGCCGATGCCAGACGATTTCTCGCGGAGGGCACCGAAGAGCCCCTCACCCAGGCCGGGCTCGCCGAGGTTCTGCAGCGCCATGGATATGGTCTCAGCCAAGGATTGATTTCACAGATGGCCTACGCCGTCGAGCGACTCGTGCCGTTGTTGCCGCAGGCGCTCAAGGGCGGAATCGGTCGCCCGCAGGTGGCCAAGATCCGTGCCCTCGATCGGGCGGCCCGTGCCATCTGGCTCGACCGCAGCGTCGACACCGAAGCGGAGTACGACCAGGTGTTCGAGGCGTTGTGCCGCCGGTACGACACACCGGATTGGGACATCGCGAGCCTGCGCCGCGCGCTGGAGGCGGAGATTGCCGAGCGCGCAGACATAAGCATCCATGCCATCAGTCTCGAGATCGACGCCCGCATGTCCGGGCGGCAGGTCGAACCGTCGACCAGGCGGATGACCATCGACGACGGCGAGTGCGACGCCGAGACGGGCGAGCGCGGACAAGACAGCAGGGACTCAAGCGAGGCAGGCCGGACGGCTCGGGAGACCGAAAGTGCGCCACCGCGTATCGGGGCCGGCGATACCGCACCGGAGCCCTCGACCAGCGTGAATGAGCCCGGTGACTGGGTGGCCGATTCCAATGAGGATGCGAGCCCAGTTGTAACGGCAACTCCGGCGCCTCGGACGGATTTGAAATCGCTGCGCGCACGCCTATGGACCCTCGCGAGCCGACTCGCTCAACGTAATGGTCTCAGCGACCTCGTTCAGCCGGTTGCCGGGCGCGGCCTCGGTTTCGTGCTGCACGACGTTCCCGATCCGGCGCTCGTCGACCAGCTCGACGAGGATGCCCTGGCCCAGGTGTCGATGGTGTGGTGGTACCTGGCCGCGTGCGCGGAGCTCACGGCAGCCCCGCTCGACGCGCTGCTCCCGGCGTTGCCGGAGGAATCCGTTCTGCGCCGCGCGCTGGTCGACCAGGATGCGGGACTGCTCTTCGCCAGCGTATGGACGCTCGACCCTGGCCACATGGGATACCGACTCTGGCGTCGGCTCGACGATCGCGATTGGCAGGACTTGCTGGCTCTCATGGACACGTACCGGGCGCTCCGCCGGACCGCCGCGCCAGACGATAAGACATTGTGGAGCTGCGGATGATCGGTACCAAGGAAGCCGATCTCGTCACGGCCGTCCTGCTCTACGCGATGCGGTGTCTGGCAGAGGGGGATCAGCACGCACTCCGCGCAATGCAGTTCGGGCCCAAGGAAATAGAGGCACTGCGCGAACTGAACCTCGCCGACCTCTATCGCGTCGGGGCACTGCAGGCCCACTGCCTGAGCATCGCACTCGATCGCGACGTGTTTTGGCCGATGATCGCGAATCTTCGAGCCACCCGCGAGAACGAAGAGCTGCAGCGGGACCTGATCCAGGCCGATGCGCCCCTCGAGATGATGCGCAGTCTCTTTGGCATCGGATCGCGAGAGTACACCCGACTGCGTCGGATGCTCGCCGTAGAGCCTGCAGTAGGCCGGCCACCGGAGCCTGACGAGGAGACCGGCCACCGCCTGTGGCACGCCCTCTCCGCGCGTCTCACTTCGGCCGCTGACGAAGAGATTGATCCCAAGGAGTACCTGGCGGTACAGCGCGAGTCGGGCGCCTCGATGCGCGCCGTCTGGAACCTCGTTCAGCGCTGGCTGGAATATGGCGACGTGTACCCGCCCGCAGATACGGTGCCGTCATCGCAGACCGCATCTCGGCCGCCGTCTCGGCCCGAGCGGCGTGCCGCCAGTGGTTGACCGGTGTGACCGTAAGACTGCATGGCGCAAGATGACTCGGAAATCCGACCGGAAACCTACGCCCTCGATGCCCTGATCCGCGAGACCCTCGCCCGCGGACGCCGCGGCGGCGGCAACGCCGCTGACGCACTGCTGTTTCTCGGCAACCGACACCACGCCTTCCCGGTGGTCGTCGTGCACGATCCGATTCTCGAACCCGTGGACAAGCTGGTCTGGATGGTGATCTGCCAGGCCGCCCAGGCCACGGGTACGAAAGCCGTCTTTCCCAGCTACACCGACATTGCACGGCTGGCGAATGTGTCTTCGACGTCCACGGTCTCACGTGCTATCTCGATCCTCCGCGCGACACGCTGGCTGTCACTGTGCGCGCGAAATCGCGAAGCGAACGGTCGATTCGGCGGCAACGTCTATGCTTTGCACGACGAACCGCTGCCGCTCGCAGATGCCTTGCACCTCGATCCCGGCTATATGGCGTTCCTGGACGAGGCGGCGGGTCATCATCATGCGCGGGTTCGCCGGGTCGTGCAGGCCGTCTCCACGTCATTGGATCAGGACATTCGCTCGGGCAAGGACGTCCTGGCGCCCGTGAACCCGATGGAGCGCCGCCTCGAAGCCCTTCACGCGATTCAGCGTGGCGGTGACCGGCGCTACTTCAGCTTCAATGCCGAGGTGATTGCTGGCCTCGCCAATTCGGGTGTGCGCCGGGACGGGAGCAACCAGGACCAAAATTCGAAGGCGGTGAAACGGGACCCTCGAAAATCGAAATCGGTACTACGTAGTAGTAGTAAATATATAAATACAACTACAACAACACCAACAGATTCCAAGGACTCCGCGCGCGAGGCCGTATCGCTCGAGTCGCTGATCGTCCCGCCACGGCTCAAGGACAACCAGCGCGCTCTCGCGGCGCGCTACCTGGAGACGATCCCCGTGGAACATCGGCAGCCGGTGCTGGACGAGCTGGCTGGTCGTTTCCTGGCTGAGCAACACGGCGCCAAGCCGGTCTACGACGAACTGCGCTACCTGCATCACCTCTGTGTCCAGGTGAATCGCGGCGGATTCGTGCCCAACCTCGGCCTGAAGGTGCAGGCCGAGCGCGATCGACGCCGGCACGAAGCAGAGCGGATGAGGGAAGAAGCGGCGGAGCGCGAGCGTGAGCGCAAGGAACGCGCGGAACGTCCGCCCGGCGAGAACCCGATCGCCGAGATCCGGAAGCTGCTCGGCATGCCAGCGTCCCCCGAGCGGAAATCCCGCTGAACCAGTGGCACCGCGGAGCGCGATTATTACACTGTAATAATCCTCGCCGGAAAGCGCGACGCCGACCGCTGCCGTTCCCACTTCAGATAATCGCGCGCCCATGCGTTGATGGTGGCCCCGCAAGGACACTGGACACCGAGCGCGACTTGACGTGACGCAATCACCGACCACCCATCCAGCAATGTCGCCGGCCGCCGCAACGGGCACACACCTCGACGATCGTCCAGGGGTTCTCCGCGGCGGCGCGGTGCTCACGTTGCAGACCCGTCAAGCGCAGCGGCTCGTGAAGGGCCGCAGCTACAGCCCTGACAAGCCTGCCATCATCGGACTCATCGGCTTTGCCAATCTTGTTCGGTCCGTCTGGCACGGCGCCCGTGCCGACGATCCGTATGCCGACTGGTGGATGCTGAAGATCCACGAGGCGTTGGAGCAGGCGAAGCGAGAGCTCTCTAGCCAGGAGCGTGAAGTCGAGGCCAGGCTGGAAGGCCTGGATGCCCTCGAGGTGACCTTGCCGGCGTCGACCAAGCCAGCACGGGTGAGTCTCAACTTCAGCAACCCCTATGCGTTTCACGCGGCCCGCGTGATCGGAGCGTTCGACGTAATGGTCTGCAAGGTCCTGAGTGCGCGTCATGTCGGGCTCCTGGCGCGCGACGAAGCTGAAGGCATGCTGCACCAGGGCGGCCGCGTCGTGCGACGTGTGCTGCAGAGTCCTGTCGGCTATCGTTTCCTCGGTGTGACGCGGCGCGACCTCGCCCAGGGTACGGCGAAGGCGTTGCAAGCCATCGAGGTCATGGGCGAAGTGCCGGGTGCCGTGCGCGCGGGGACGTGCCGGGCACCGCATGCGCCCACAGCGGTGGATCAGCCTCGAGAGAATCCCCTCACCGATCCGACAAGTCTCCGCCCATTGCCGAACCTCGGGTAACGCTCCGACTCGGCGGCCGCGAATCGCTGCGGTGGCCGGATACGTTTGCTCTGGTCTCCGATTCCCCCAACCGAATAATCACGACATCGATCATTGTCGTGAGCGCCGCCGTGTCGGTATCCGAAATCAGTGCCCCAAAGCGTCTCAGCATCACCCTGGATCCGGGATTGGTGCTGGAGCGGCTGATCTTGCGGCGGTTTGCGGATCTACCGCGCAAGCGGGGTCAAGACTGGCTGCGGTCGCTGCTGGTGCAGGGTTTCCTCGCGGAGGGGCGCTGGCTTCGCACCGCTGAGCCGGGCGGCGGCGAAGACCGTGCGCCTGACGCGCCCGGCATCCCAGCGACGCCGTTCTCCCGTTGGCTGGAGCGCTCGCACGCGAACGACCGGACCGACCTCGAACCGAAGCCGCGTTCCGTGGCGGCGCCGACAACGCCGCCGAGCGCAACCGCCGGCGCCAAGCCCTTTGCCCATCTCCGCAAGGTGATCGGCTGAACCCTGTAACCGACGAGCCGGAGGTGACCGTGGCCGACAGCGAGACCCTGAACCCCATCAGCATCGGCCTGGACGACGGCTATGCGTTTACCAAGGTTGCGATACCCGACGGGCGCCTGATCGCGATCCCGTCCCGCGCGCGGATCGGTCGCTCCAACGTGACCTGGCTGAACGGCAGCGAACAGCGGGTGTTCGAGTACGAGACCGACGACACGCTGTTCGCCGTCGGCGAGGTGGATGGCGAGCCGACCCATTTCGACGGCTATCCCTTCTCTGGTCTGAACCGCGCCATCGTCCAGCACGCTTTGCACGAGGCTGGCCTGGCCGGCCAGTCCGTGCACGCCGTGTCCGGCTTGCCAGTCAGCAGTTTCTACCTGAAGGACGGCGACCAGCGGCTGGACCTCATCGAGCGCAAGCGGGCGAGCCTGAAGCAGGCCGTGCAGCCGATCGACGGCCGTTTGCCGGCCGCGATTGCGTTCCACGAGGTCATTCCGGAAGCGCTCGCGGCCTGGTACGACCACATCATCTCCGAGGCAAACGGCGGCGTGCAGCTTGAGGCCGAGCGTCTCGGCGTGCCCGTCGCGGTGATCGACATCGGCGGACGGACCACGGATTTCGTGGTAGTTGCCGACCAGGCCGTGCGCCACGACAGCTCGGGGTCGCTGCGTTGTGGGCTGCTCGATCTCAAGCGCCAGGTCGCATCAGCCATCCGTGCCAAGTTCGACCTCGAGGAGCTGTCCGACCGCGCGACCGACGATGCTGTGCGTAGCGGCAGCGTCCGCCTGTTCGGCAAGACGCACGATGTCGCCGAGTTGGTTCAGCATGCGCGTCGCGAGCTCATCCAGCGCCTGCACGCTGAGACACAGCGGCAGCTGGGGCGGGGCGCCGAGCTCGAGCGGATCCTCTTCGTCGGCGGTGGCGCCGTGGCGCTCGCCGAGGACATCCGCGACTGGTTCCCGAATCAGACCATCGCGCCGCACCCGGCATTCGCCAATGCGCGCGGGATGCTCAAGTACCTGCGCTACGTCTGTCAGGAGCCGACCTGAGGCCGGTTTCATCCGTGGTCACTGCGGTCTCAGTGACACCCGATGCATCGTCGGGCTGTGAAATCGATGCACACACCCGCGCCGTAAGGCAACGGTGTCAGCCCAGGAGAGGTCGTTCGCGACCTCGACTCAACCCACCCTGCCGGGAATGTGCTCCCGACAGGGATGGCGCGTTCTCCGGATCCCGTTCCGCTTCAAGGAGAAACGTCATGTCCAACGAAGATACGAAGTATTTCGACCTCTACACCACCGGCATCGGTTATCTGAACCGTGTCCGGGAGGTGACGCCGAAGGAAGGCTCGCCTTTCTGGAGCGTCACCATCGCTGCTCTTCGGGGCAGCGCCGACGACGCCCAGTACAGCTACTTCGAGTGTCGCGTGTCCGGCAAGCAGGCGCAGGAGATCGTGCGTCAGCTCAAGCCGGCCGTCGAGGGCAAGCTCAAGGTGCTCGTGGGGTTCACGCTCAGCGACCTGTTCGCTGAAGCCTACACCTACAAGAACGGCGACAAGGCCGGTGAGACCGGGGTCAGCCTGAAGGCTCGCCTGTTGCGAGTCGGCTGGGCCAAGGTCGACGGCCAACCGTTCTACAGCGAGCAGGCCGCCTAATCCGCCACTACCGACCGGGTGACTTCGTCGCCCGGTCATCTTCAACCCGTCGGGGAGCCATCCCTGACGGGGGTCTCCCCATCTTTCGTGAGGAGACCCTAATGAACAATCAGGACGCGGAGTCGTTCCCGGACGCTAATCGTTTCGATGCGCTGAAGCCGAGAGCACTCAACCGTGAGGAGAAGGAATCCGTGATCAAACTGGCGCTGTCCGTGCTCGCCGAACGCCATCGTGCGGGTCGTGCGCTGGGCAGTCCGGAGCAGACACGGTCCTTCCTTCGACTGAAGCTCGTCGACCGCAAGCACGAGGTGTTCGGTGCGCTGTTCCTCGACAACCGCCACCGGGTCATCCAGGTGGCTGAGATGTTCCAGGGCACCATCGACGGCGCCTCGGTTCATCCACGTGTCGTGGTGCAGCGCGCGCTCGAGCTCAATGCAGCCGCGGTCGTCTTCTTCCACAACCATCCTTCGGGTGTCGCCGAGCCGAGCCATGCGGACGAGGCAATCACCCGGCGGCTGCGGGATGCGTTGGCGCTGGTGGACGTGCGGGTGCTCGATCACTTCGTCGTCGCCGCCGGCGAGAGCGTGTCCTTTGCCGAACGCGGGCTCCTTTGAGCCCATTTTTCATCACCCATCGACCTGCCGGGGAGGCGTTCTTTTCCGGCAGGGAGGAGGTGCGTCTCCGGGGTCGCATTCCCAAGGAGAACCAAGATGAACCATCAAACGAGTGAACACCCGTTTTTCGGGGAGGTCATTTCCGTCTACACCCGCGCCCAGGCCCTGGCCGACGGCGTCTTGATCGATGCAGGACCCATGTCCCGTGAAGCCGGTTTCCGCTGGCCAGTCGCCATCACGGCCGGTGCCTGGGCAGACTGCGTAGCCTGGGACGACGCCGACAGCGAGCGACAGACCCACCAGGATCAGTCCGGTCGCTTGTGGGACGTGCTGTTCATGGCTGCCTACGCTGCACGGGCGAACGCCAACGCGGGTTCCGAGCTCCTGTTCGAGCTCTACCGCGTGCCGCGGAACGGCGAAGCCACCGAAGCCGAGCTCACCAGGCTGAAGCTGGTGGTGGGCCCGGGTGACGGCGGCGAGCCGGTCATGACCATCCTGCTGCCGAACGAGGACTGAGCACGCCGGCCGATGCCGGCATCTTCTCCCTGGCCACTTGGGTAAAAGTGGCGCCCATCCTCCAAAGCTGCCAAGACCCGGCAGGTACGCGCGCTAAATCCAACGCTTGCGGATTATTACACTGTAATAATCGCTCGCCGGCCGCTCGAAGCCGCCCCTCACTCCCGAATCAGCTGTCCACAGAGTCCACAGGCCCTGCCCGCCACGGCAAAGCGAGCCATCGAACTCGCGTCGCCAAGGGCGGGACCGCGCCGTGCGCGGTGCCTGTGGACCCCTGTGGGCAGGTGAAACCGCTCCGCAGGCCCGCGGTGACATCTTGATGCAGCCCCTGTGACAGGCGAATGCCTGGCGCCGGGGCTGCGACGTCGCGACGCCGCCCGTGTCACTAGCGAGCGAAGCGGGGTAGTGACGCGGGCGGCGCTGCCGTAATCGGCGCGGCGGTGGCGCCGATTTTCGTGATGACGCGCGAATGACGCGTTCCTAAACTGCCGCCCACGACCGATTCATCCGTGGCCACTGCGGCTCAGTGGCAGAGGGTCGCCCACCCTCGACGTCTCGTCGAATCGGGCCTGCGCGCCAAGGACCGGATCCAGCGCGCCGACCGACAGGTCGCCGGTCCATCGTCCAGATCATCGACCGCAAGGTCGATTCAGCGGACGGGCTTCCGCCCGTCGTTCCACATCCACTCGCCCGATCGCCAACACGGCGCCGGCGAGTACTTCTTCAACCCCGCGAAATCTTTCTTCGCTCGACTCAACGGAGGTACTGCCTATCGGCCCATCCATTTTTTCAACTCAAGCACATCGAAAAGGAGGTGATGCGTATTCGAAGCTCGGCCCGCAACGGGCCCGTTGGTTCGCACCGGACCGATTCCCAACAGGGAAGAACCGGTGTTGCCTGCAACCAGGCATCTTCAGGTTGAACGGGAGTGGTGTCCCGTGACCCATGCCGGATTCCGGACCTGGTCGGCTACGGCCTACCGGGTGGTCAGAAACACTTACCAGAGCATCGTGACACCGTGAGAGACCTGAACTACCAACTCAAACAGCTCTGTCGCCATAACCGCGACGG
>MDTG01365183.1_pt1 | contig 24982 bp, 25 predicted proteins | sample 811421 | NCBI WGS metagenome assembly MDTG01 (sample SAMN05326645, study PRJNA326480) | marine metagenome | isolation source: seawater | place: Pacific Ocean: South East | collected 2011 | reverse complement strand
TGTCGCATGAGTACGTTAAGATCAACGCGGAGTATCGCACCTGAGTCGGTGCTTTACTGCCACGGTTGATATTGTTGTTTTCAAATGACAAATTCAGGGACGCTTCGGCGTCCCTGTCTTTTGCAACCTGACCAAGGAATACCTCATGTCTCTGCAATTGGTGATTGGTGACAAGCGCTATTCGTCGTGGTCGCTGCGTGCGGCGCTGGCCCTGGAACTCACAGGCGCGCCTTACACAGAGCAACTGATTCTGCTCAATCGTCCCGACACCCAGGCGCTGATCCTCAAGCACTCACCCACCGCCAAAGTGCCGCTGCTGAAGACCGCAGATGGCCCGGTGTGGGATTCACTGGCAATTGCCGAGTATCTGGCTGAATCTTATCCACAGGCGCACTTGTGGCCGCGTGAGCGTTATGCCCGGGCGCGTGCCCGCAGTGCTTGCGCCGAGATGCACAGCGCCTTCGTCGCACTGCGTACGCACATGCCGATGGACCTGCAGCGTAATGAAGCGTTGGCTGAGGTGCCGGAAGCAGTACGCGCCGACATTCAGCGGGTGTGTAACCTGTGGCTGGAGTGTCGCGAGCTGTTCGGGGCGGAGGGGCCTTTTCTGTTCGGCAGCGTGAGCCTGGTCGATGCCTTCTTTGCGCCAGTGGCTTGCCGGTTGCGCAGCTATAAAGTCGAGCTGCCAGCGGTGGCGGAGGATTATGTGAACACCATCTATCAATGGCCGGCATTTCAGAAGTGGTATCAGGCCGCGCTAGAGGAGTAACGCTTGAAACGCATACACGTGGCGGCTGCGGTGATACGCGGCGCAGACGGCCGGATTCTGATTGCCAAGCGCGCCGATACCCAGCATCAGGGCGGTTTGTGGGAGTTCCCGGGCGGCAAGGTCGAAGCCTCCGAAACCGTGCGTGAAGCACTGGTGCGCGAGCTGCAGGAAGAGCTGGCGATCAGCGTAATCAAGGCTCAGCCGCTGATACAGGTGCAGCACGATTATCCTGATAAGCACGTACTGCTGGATGTCTGGGAAGTCAGTGAGTTTAGCGGCGAGCCGCATGGCGCCGAAGGGCAGCCGCTGGCGTGGGTCAGTGCCAAGCAACTGCCCGAGTATGAGTTTCCGCAGGCCAACCAGCCGATCGTTGCGGCCGCGCGTTTGCCGGAGCAATACCTGATTACTCCGCAGGACTTGTCGGCCAGTGAGCTGCTTAATGGTATTCACCGGGCGGTCAGTCAGGGCGCTGGTTTGTTGCAGCTGCGCGCGCCGGCGATGTTTGATCCCGAATACCGCACGCTCGCACTGGACGCGATTGGCCTCTGCGCCGGGCGCGCTCAGGTCATGCTTAAAGGCCCACTCGAATGGCTCAGCGATTTCCCTGCAGCGGGCTGGCATCTGACCAGCAAGCAACTGACTGAGCTGGCAGGTGGCGAGCGCCCGATTCCGGCCTCGCGCTGGCTTGCAGCCTCTTGCCATTCGTTGGCTGAGCTTGAGATGGCTGCGCAACTAGGCGTCGATTTCGTGACCTTGTCTCCGCTGGCGGCGACGCGGACTCATCCCGAGGCCCAGCCACTGGGCTGGACGCTGTGTGAGCAATGGATCAAACAAACAAATCTGCCTGTATTTCTGTTGGGTGGCGTCGGCCCGGATGACGCCGCACAAGCCCGAAATATGGGTGCGCAGGGTGTCGCGGGAATTCGCGCATTCTGGCCTGTAGCGTTATAAGCAGGCGATTGACTTGGGGTGCTGTGACGTTGCGCAGTGCTGAATGGATGTTGGCAATGGCGATTTTATGGCATCAGTACTTAGCGTAATCCTGCCGGTTTTTGCGCTCATCTTGCTCGGTTTTATATGTCGGCGGCTGGAGTTGCTTGGGCCGACGGCAGCCTCCGAAATCAACCGCATGGTGGTCTGGCTGTGCCTGCCTGCCATGCTCTTCAATGCCACGGCGTCAGCCAGTTGGGCGCACTTCTGGGAGCCGGGCTTTATTGCGGCCTACACCGCGGGCACCATCGCAGTCTTCGTGATTACGCTCATCTGGCGCTGGCGCGTACACAAGAGTCTGGCCGATGCCAGTATCCAAGGCCTCAGCGCCTCTTATGCGAACACTGGGTACATGGGGATTCCCCTGTGCATACTGGTGTTTGGCGATGCGGGTTTGCAGCCGGCACTGATTTCCAGCCTGATTGTAATCTGCGTGCTGTTTGCGCTGGCCGTGGTGTGCATCGAGGTGGCACTGCAAAGCGAGCCCAGCCTGTTTAATGCGGTGCGCAAAGTGGCGTTGGCCTTGTTGAAGAATCCACTGGTGGTCTCGCCCTTGTTAGGTGGAGTCTGGGCCGCCAGTGGTTTTAGCGTTGCGCTGCCGGCGCAGCGTGTGCTGGATTTGCTCGCCGCGGCAACAGCGCCGTGTGCGCTGATTTCGCTGGGATTGTTTCTCGCCCACAAACAGGTTGGCCGCAGCGATGGCAGCTTGCCGCTGGTTGCGCTGAAGCTGGTGGTACATCCGTTTCTGGTGTGGCTGCTGGCCTATCAGATACTGGATCTGCCGCCACTCTGGGCGCATTCAGCGTTGCTGCTGAGCGCGCTGCCAACCGGCACCGGGCCCTTCATGTTGGCCGAGTATTACCAGCGCGACGCGGCGGTGGTGTCGCGCAGCATTTTGTTCTCCACGCTGGGCTCGCTGGTCACCCTGTCGCTGTGTCTGTACGTAATTCAGTTGCATCCTTGAGTGGCGCTTTCGCCAGCGCCGGTCGGTAAAGGATCAGGTAGTAAGTACTCAAGCTGATCAGCCAGCAGATCAATAACGTCCAGACGTTATGCGAGAGGAAGTGCGCTCCTTGCAGCATGCGCCCCACCGAGAAAATCGTGCCCACCGCGAGCACGCCAATCAACGCGGCCTTGGCGGCGCGTGGGCGACGGTCGCGCCAGACAAAAAACAATGCCAGCCAGGAAAACCCGGTGCTGGCATGACCGCCCGGCCAGCAGCGCCCCGGCTTGTCGTTATCCGCCCGGCTGCTGAGCAGTGGCGTATGGGTTTGGCTGCCGCCGAATTCGGTGATGCTCCACGGGCAGGGCACATTGGTCAGCGCCTTGAGAGGTGTGATGACACTGGTCGAAAGCGCAACCGCAAGCACCACGTAACTTAAAGGGCGCCGCCAGTGTTTCAGCTTTGGCCTGAACTGGCAGGTGATCAGCGCGGCGATGGTGAGCAGGCCGCAAACGATAATCAGCTGCTTGGCGTAGTCGTGCAGGACATCCTCAAGAAAAAAACTGTGGCCACCGATAAAGCCCGTTTGCGGGCTGTACATCATGTGTGCAATCGCCAGATCCAGCGGGCTGGGATCAACGCACAGCATGAGCGCCATCAACCCGAGAGGGATGGCATAGGCCAAACGAAAGTTGAATGGGCGTGGAATTGGCGGCGTTTTGAGCATCAGCTCGAACCTTCTTGAACGGTCTCAGTCAGGTGCGAAGTTTAAGCATGGGCTGTGAGTGCACTGTTATGCGGTTGTGAAGAAATCGTCAACGTCATTACTTGGCTGTGGATGCGCTGTTGGTGTTTTGACATGACGACTATTCGCCAGCCATCAGATGCCAGTATATTGATCGCTAATTTTGCAAGCCGAGGGCAGGTGTATGCGTATTCTGGTAGTCGAAGATAATAAGGATATTCTGGCTAATGTCCTCGATTTTCTTGCACTCAAGGGTTACACCGTCGACTGTGCACAGGATGGTTTGGGCGGCATGCATCTGGCCGTTACCGAGCAATATGATCTGATCGTGCTGGATGTGATGCTGCCCGGAATGGATGGTTTCCAGATTTGCCAACGGCTGCGTGAAGATGCCCGGCTGGAGACCCCGATCATCATGCTCACCGCCCGCGATACGCTGGACGATCGCCTGCAGGGCCTTGGTGTTGGTGCAGACGACTATCTGGTTAAACCCTTTGCATTGTCAGAGTTGGTTGCCCGTATCGAAGCCGTACTGCGGCGCACGCAGGGCAGCCGCAAGCGCAAAATGCAGGTGGCTGATCTGGTCTACGATCTCGACACGCTGTATATCACCCGCGCTGGCCAACCGATCAAACTCAACCCGCTGGGGCTTAAATTACTCGCGGTTTTGATGCAGAAAAGCCCGGCCGTGGTCCGTCGTGAAACCCTTGAAGAAGCACTCTGGGGCGATGATTGCCCAGACAGCGACAGCCTGAGAAGCCACATCCATCAACTGCGTCAGGTACTCGACAAACCGTTCGATGTGCCATTGCTGCATACCATTCACGGCGTGGGTTATCGCTTGGCGGAGTCGCCCAATGGTGTCTAAACAACCCCTGATCCGGCGCATTGTCATCGCCTTTGTGTTGATGACAGTTGTGGTCAGTGGAATTTTCTCGGTGAGTATTGTTGCCACCGTGCACTTTGTTGAAGGGCATCTGGTGCCGCTGGAGCTCGATGGCGAACTGGATAACGTATTGGCGCCCGAGAATCAGGGCGTGTTGCGCCCGCGTCTGGATGGACGCACCCAGCTTTATGCAACCGGGCACGGCGCCGCATTTGCGATTCCGCCATTGTTTGCCAACGTCGAAACCGGCTACTCCGAAGTCACTGATGGCGATCATGCTTACTATGTGATGCGCCGCACCGTTGACGGGCAAGACTACATTCTGGTGCAGGAACAACACGAATTTGAAGAGCGCGAAGTGCTGCTCTACAAGATCGTTCTGAGTGGCTTTGTATTGAGTGTCCTGGCGGCGTGGGGGCTTGGTTTAATGCTGGCCCGCCGGGTGATGGCGCCGGTAATTCGCCTGGCCAACCAAGTGCGTCACCGCGATCAACTGCATCCGCTGGCACCGGCGTTGGCGCCAGATTATCCGGATGATGAAGTCGGGCGTTTGGCCGCCTCATTCGACAGCACGCTGGGCCAATTACGCGGCACGCTGGAGCGCGAGCAGTTGTTCACCAGCGATGTCAGCCATGAATTGCGCACGTCGCTGATGATTATCTCGACCTCGTGCGAGCTGCTCACCGTGAGCAACAATCTCAATGCCCGCCAGCATGAACAGGTCCAGCGTATTCGTCGGGCCAGTGAAGATATGCGTGACTTGGTGGAAACCTTCCTGATTCTGGCGCGACGTAAAACCGATAAACAGGTGCCTGGCGGTGAAGCAACGCTGGCCGGTGTTGCGCAGGAACAGATCCAGCAATGGGCGCCGGCGATTGAGGAGAAAGGGCTGAAATTCAGCCTGATCGAGGAGGCATCTGATGACGGTCACTACAACTCGTCATTTTTGCGTACGGTTATCTCCAACCTGTTACGCAACGCCATGCACTATACCGATCAGGGCGAGATTCGCCTGATTACCGGTAAGTGTGGTTTTCGTGTCGAGGACTCTGGCATCGGCATCCCTGAAGAGCTGCATGAATCCGTATTCCAGCCATTTGTGCGGGTTAACCAGCAGCGTGGCGAAGGCCTGGGCTTGGGGCTGTCGCTGGTTAAAAGGGTGTGCGCGCATCAGGGCTGGCAGGTTTCGGTGCATGGCGGCGAGGCGGGCGGTACCGTGTTTGAAGTTAAACTGGCCTAAGGTTTCAGGGTTCATAAAACCTTAACTTAAGGCTGTTTCACGGAATTTTCTCATTGTCTTAACAGCCGTTTGATGCGCTTGCCCATAGTCTGCCTGTTACCAAAATCACTAACAGGGCAGGCTGCTGTGGCATCGAAGAACGTCGAACTTGATTTGTCGCCCAGCTATGACGCGGATCAGGATCGCGGACTCTCAGCACAGGAGCATGCTGGCCTCTTGCGGCGGTTGTCTTTGTGGCGCGGACAGAAGCTGGCGCGCAAAGCACTGCAACTGGCGGGCGAACCTAATCTGGTGCTTGATTTTCCAACGTTGAAAGGCCGTTATTGGCCTTTGTTGGCGCATTTGCCGACTCGCGTCGTGCTTGCTGCAGATAGCGGCGAGCCGGACATAAGCCAGCTTATTGCGCGCTACCCGCGCTCGATTACCGAGCGGATCCAACCGCTTGCCGCCACCATGACCAGCATCCCGCTGGATACCAATGCGGTCGACAGTATTTTCTGCATGCGCTTTATGCAGCAGCAACTGATCGATCCCGCCCAGCGCACGCAGATTCTCAACGAGTTTCACCGGGTAACCCGAGACACGTTGATCATCTCGCTGTGGGTCGACGGTAATTACAAGTCCTGGAAGCGTAAGCGTCTGGAAGCCAGGCGGGCGGCGTTGGGCCAGTCCCGCGTGCGATCAGGACGCAGTGTGGTTGCGCGCGGTGTGATTGAAAGTGAGTTCAAATCTGTCGGTTTCAATATTCTCGGCAGCTTCGATTTTCTCCCCGGCTACGCCATGTGGCGCGTTTACATCTTGCGCAAAAGCCACTGAGAGCGAGCAATTTGATAGTTAGGAAGGCACGGATGAATACGCAATCTCTGGCTGGCAATGCGAGCGAACTGAAAGGCCGCACCGGTATCCGGCGCATTTTCCAGGCCGCTGGTTATTCATGGGCCGGCTTGAAAGCTGCATTTTTTGGGGAGGCGGCGTTTCGGCAGTTGCTGCTGCTCAGCGTGGTGCTGATCCCCGTTGCGTTGTGCCTGGATGTAAGCCGGGTTGAGCGCGCAATGCTGGTTCTGGTGTGTTTGTTGTCATTGATCGTCGAGTTGATCAATTCGGCAATCGAGGCCACGATAGACCGCATCTCGCTTGAGCTGCACCCGCTGTCCAAACAGGCCAAAGACCTGGGCAGCGCCGCCCAGTTTGTCGCCATGAGCATTATTGCCGTGACCTGGGCGCTGATCTTGCTCTGATTGCAGCGCAGCTGCGCTTTGACGTAGGCCGCCCGCTGCGGCCTAATGCGTGTCTGTCCGACTCGCTGATTGTTACTTATGTCTGTAAATGCCCGCTCTGCCTCCAATATGCGTCCCAGCACGGTTCACCTGCCGCAAGGCAACTGGCTCACCGTGCTCGATTGTCTGTGCGCGCATTTTCCGGCCATCAGCCGTGATGCCTGGCTCGACCGCATGGCGCGCGGGCGGGTGCTGAATGCCGATGGCTCGCTTGTCACAGAGACTCAGCCGTATCAGCCTGCGTTGCGCGTGCATTACTTTCGTGAGGTGCCGAGCGAGATTGTGATTCCTTTCGAGGAGTCGATCCTGTTTCAGGATGAGCATTTACTGGTCGCCGACAAACCGCATTTTCTGCCGGTGATGCCATCCGGCGGTTATGTCGAGCAAACCTTGCAGGCGCGTCTGTGCAAGCGTGTTGGTAGTGCTGATCTGGTGCCGCTGCACCGCATCGACCGGCACACTGCCGGGCTGGTGCTGTTCTCGACCAACCCGCAAACCCGTGGCCAGTATCAGGCGTTATTCCGCGAGCGGCAGATGTTCAAACGCTATGAAGCGCTGGCGCCGGCGCTGCCTGAGCTTGAGTTTCCGCTGGTGCGCAAAACCCGTTTCGGGCCGGGTGAGCCATTCTTTCGAATGCGCGAAGTGGCGGGCGAGGCGAACACCGAGACGCGGATCGAGGTCGCCGAGAAAATGGGCGAAATCTGGCGCTATGCGTTGTACCCGGGACCGGCAAAAAGCACCAGTTGCGCGTGCATCTCGCCAGTCTGGGCGCGCCGATCTGCAACGACCCGTTCTATCCGGTTGTGACTGGCGCCCCCGATGATCCGGACGATTACTCAATCCCCTTGAAGCTGCTGGCCAAAGGGCTTGGTTTCAGCGATCCGGTGACCGGCGAGCAACGCCAGTTCGAAAGCCGCCTGACGCTCGATTAGGGCGGCTAAGCGTTTAGCGTTACGCGTCTTGTTTGCGGGCTTCCTGCCACAGAACTTCGGCGACGTTCTGGCGCTTGGCGATAATCCGCGCCGCGACGAACAGCAGATCAGACAACCGATTGATATACGCCAGGCCTTCTTCGCGCAGCGGCTCCTCGCTGTTCAAATGTTGGCAGCGGCGCTCTGCTGCGCGCGCCAGGCTGCGGCAAATATGCGCCTGAGCAACCAGCTTTGAGCCGCCCGGCAGGATGAAATTCTGCAGTGGTCCCAGCTCTTCATTCCACACATCGATCGCCTGCTCAAGGCGTTCGATTTCACTGCTGTGCAGCGCCTGATATTCAGGCATGGCCAATTCGCCGCCAAGGTCGAACAGGCGATGCTGACACGGGCTCAGCACCTCGATAACCTCGCTCAAACCGGCGTGCTGGGCCTGCGCCTCGGCGAGTTCTGCCAGCAGCAGGCCCAGATGGCTGTTGAATGTGTCGATCTCGCCCATGGCCTCAACACGCGGATGCGCTTTGGATACCCGGCGCCCACCGGCCAGCCCGGTTTCACCTTTGTCGCCGGTGCGGGTGTAAATCTTCGAAAGTCGGAAACCCATGGTTATTGATCCTTGTGCGGCATGGCGGCGGTCAGTGGCAGGCGCAGAGTGAAGCAAGTGCCTTGGTCTTCGGCGGACTGAACTTCCATCTGGCCTTTGTGGTTGTTGGTGATGATGAAGTATGAAACCGACAGGCCAAGGCCAGTGCCTTCGCCCACTTCCTTGGTAGTGAAGAACGGATCGAAAATGCGCTTGCGCACAGCCTCGGGCATGCCGACGCCGTTGTCTTCGACAATGATTTCAGCCCACGGCGGGCTGAGTCGCGTGCGTAGGCAGATCTTGCCCGGTGTGCTGTCATCTTCACGCTGATGGATGGCCTGTGCGGCGTTCTTCAGCAGGTTCAGGAGTACCTGTTCAAGCTCGTTGGCGGTGGCGGGTACCGGGCCTAAATGCGGGTCGAAGTCGCGCTCGATAATCAGGCTCTTGAAATCAAAGCTGTCAGTCAGATCGAAGTCGTTGCCGGCAATCTCCAGCGCCTGATCAATCAAGCCGGGCAGCAAGCATGGCGCCAGCAGGCGATTGCTCAGGCGGCTGAAACTCAGCATATGGCTGACAATTCGCGCGGCGCGGCTGCCTGCCTGTTGAATACCGTCGAGCAACTGCGGCACTTCACGGGCTTGCAGGTATTGGTCGATCACTTCCAGACGAATCCCGATCAGCTCGGCTTGTTGGTTGTTCTTTTCCAGCTCCGGAGACAGGCGTCTGCGGATGTTCTGCACGTTGTGCAAAATGGCTCCCAGCGGGTTGTTGATCTCGTGCGCCATTCCTGCCGCGAGGCCGCCCACCGAGAGCATTTTCTCTGACTGAACCATCATTTCTTCGAGGCTCAGGCGCTGGGTAATGTCGTCTATGCGGATCACCACACCACGGCCGCCTCCGCCCACCAGCGGGTAGAAGGTCAGGGCGTAATGGTGCGGCTCCTGATTCCGGTTCCAGGTCACCCTGTCGACTTTTTCGACCTGCTGTTTCTCGACGGTTTGGGTCAGTTGTGCCATGAAGGGTTTCAGCGGCGGGAAGGCCAGAAATATCGGCTGGTTCAAGGCTTCATTAATCGAGGTGCCGGAGAGCGCACTGGCTTCCTGATTCCACTGAGTGACATAGAACTGCTCGTCGAGCGCGATCAGCGCCGACGGCATGGAGTCGATGATGTTGTTCAGGTAGTTCTGAAAGCCGGTGAGCTTTTTCTCGATCTTGCTGCGCACCTGCACTTCGAGTTCCAGTTTGCGGTTCGAATGGCGCGTCTCTTCCGCCAGATTGTGCGCCTGATCGAAGGCCGACTGGGCATCGTCGCGCGCTCGCTTGAGCTGATCTTCGCGGGCCTCGATGCGCGAAAGCATGGTGTTGAATGCATTGGCCAGGCTGCCGATCTCATCCTGATTGCCAGGGCGGGCGCGCAACGCATAGTTCTCCTCGCGGGTTACCTGCCGCGACAGCTCTTCGAGGCGGCGGATCGGCTTGGTCACCAGTCGGCGGATCTGCCGGGCAATCAACAGCCAGAGGATCACGCTGACCATTAAAATGGCCACGCTGGCCGTCAGGGTGCCGGTGTAGAACTCGCCCGGCAGTTCGCTGGAGGCGACCAGCAGCAAGTAGCCTGGGCGTCCGCCGGGCTGCGGCAGTTCGGTGAGCAGGTTGGTACGAAACTCGGTCAGGCGCCACGACTCAAGCTGATTGACGTGCAATGGCAGCTCTAATTTATCGCCGCGCTGCAGTTGCGCCAGGCTTACGCCATTGCTGTCATAAATCACCGCCGCGCGCAGCGGCTCATAACCATCCAGCCTTTTAAGCAGTGACTCGGCGGCTGCCGCTGTGGTCAGCGCCTGATGACTGAGGGCGGGGCTGGCGATCAGTTTGCCGAGTGTATGCAGGGCCTGCGGCGCCATGCTCTGTTGTGAAATCCAGTAGGCGGCACTGATAAACGCCAGATTGGCGGTAATCAATACAGTGGCCAGCAGGATTAGCAGGGCGGCGAGCAGTTTGCGCCCAACCGGCAGGTTTTCGAGGCGTTGACGCAATGTCATGGGTTAACCGTCGCCAAATCAAGATGAATGCAGGGTAACGTGCCGGTCATCGGCTGGGCAATCCTCGGGCCTCAAGCGCCTGCACCAATTGTGCATGGACTGCTTCGAGGTGCGGCAGCGCAAGGTTCAGGCGCTGCGCGGCGGTGCAGGCATAACCGCTTATGTAGCTGATTTCGGTGCGGCGGCCGTGGCTGACGTCCTGATGCATTGAGGAGTAATTCTGCGCCGTGGCGCGGATCACCTGCAGCACTTGCTGGTGCAGATCTTGCGCCGCATCTGCCTGGCCGCAGGCAGTCAACAATGTGCTCAGTTCGTTGCACAGCGCCATGACCTGTTGCGGGTATTGCTCAAGGCCGCCATTGCGGCAGTCATGCAGCACAGTCAGCGGATTGATTGCGCAGTTCAGGGCCAGTTTGCGCCAGAGCCTGGTGTTGATGTCTGTGCTCCAGCTATGGGCGATGCCGCTGGCCGCGAGTTCCGATAGCCAGCCGGGCGGCGTCTGCTCCAGCGGATCACCCAGCCAGTTCTGGCCCTGCCCGGCGAAGACCACTTCAAAGTCATTCTGGCGAAATGCGCCCTCGGTGCTGGACGCCAGAATGCAGCGTGCGGGCGCCACTCTGGCGGACACGGCGCTCTGGCTGCCAAGACCGTTCTGCAAAAGGATAAGCTCGGCGTCGGCGGTTAACCGCGACTCAATCTGGGCGACTGCCGCTTCGGCGTCGTAAGCCTTGCAGGCGACCAGCAGGCGATTGATCGGTTGGCTGTGATCGCAGGTTTGTGCGCCGACGGGGTAGTGCGAGCGCTGGCCATTTTCAATCAGGCTAAGCCCGCCCGCTTGCAGATAGGCGTCGAGGCGCTGCTGATTACGCATCAACAGCGTGACAGGCAGGCCCGCCCGCGCCAGTCGCACAGCCCACAAACAGCCCAGGCTGCCTGCGCCAAGTACATGCCAGGTCATGGCCGGCTCCTTGATGAAGTGCAAAGCGCCCAGTTTATGGCCTTGGCGCCTTGCAATACAGCTTCAGTGCCGGCTTAGCCTTTCTCAGACATGCGCGTAGCGGTAACCCGGCCCGATGCGTAAGCCTCGGGCAGTAACTGGCTGGCGCGCTGGCGAATATCTTCGGGCGCGACCGGCAAGCTCTTGTTGTCCATGCCGACCAGAGAAATCCCTGATTTGAGCGACACATACCCTGTGCTGGTCTTGAACGCTTTGAGGTTGATGCCTTCATGCAGGCGCTTGAAGCTGCTGGGCGAGCACTCCTGCAAGTTGCTGAGCACGGTGATCAGCACAAAGTGGTTGTCGTCGAGACGACCCAGTGTGTCGAGCGGGCGTACCAATTGCTGGAGCCTGCGGGCAACCGCATGCATCAACTCATTGAACAAGGCATCGCCATGCTGCTGTCTTAATTGCCCGGCATCCTCCAGGCCGATCAGCAGGTAGCACAGTGCGCCGCCGCGTGATTCGACCTGACGCAGGCTGTCGTTCAATTTCTGGTTCAGGTAGCGGTTATTGCCCAACCCCGTGAGTGGATCAATCACGTTGAGATGTTCCAGCGTATGGACATTGCTGGTGAGCATCTGATTCTGCCGGAGCAAGCGCTGCAAGGTGTTGCACAGGCGGTCCGCCGCATAGATGCGCGGTATCAGCTGCTCGGCCATCTGGGTTTTGCTGATGTAGTCGTCTACGCCACGGTCGAAGGCTTCGGCCAGAATATTGTCGCCTTCCTTGCCTGTGAGCAGAATCACGTAGGTGTAATGGTCGGTGGCTTCATCCAGTTGGCGGATTTTTCCGGTCAACTCAAGGCCGTCCATTTTCGGCATCAGCCAATCGGCGAGGATAACGCTGGCGGGGCGTTCTTCAAGTTGAGCCAGTGCTTGGGCTGCGCTTGCGGCAAAACGAATATCTTTATAGCCGGCCTGGCTTAACGTTTTGCCGATGAGTGCGCTGGAGAATTTGGCGTCATCCACCACCATAATGCTTAGATGTGGCGTTGGCATTGGGTCAAACTCACATAATTGGACTCAGGCGTTGGTCAACGACGGGCAGATTTGCTCGCAGGCACTATATAATGGCATGGTTTTAAGACCGTCAAGCTGAGTGGCTTGCTTCCGTGAAGTGAGTCGCGGCATTTATCAGGAGAATGAATATGCCATCGTTCGACGTGGTGTCCGAACTGGACAAACACGAAGTCACCAACGCCGTCGACAATGCGATCAAAGATCTCGATCGTCGTTATGACCTCCGTGGCAAAGGCAGTTTTGAGCTGAAAGAGCTGACTGTCAATTTGACAGCTGAAGCGGATTTCCAGCTTGAGGCCATGCTCGAAATTCTCAAAATGGCCCTGGTCAAGCGCAAGATCGATGTGCAGTGCCTTGAGATCAAGGATGCTTATGCGTCCGGTAAACAGGTTAAGCAGGAAGTCATTCTGCGCGAAGGCATCGACAAGGAGCTGGCGAAGAAGATCGTCGCGCACCTCAAAGAAGCCAAGCTGAAAGTTCAGGCGGCGATTCAGGGTGAGCAAGTTCGGGTCACCGGCAAGAAGCGCGACGACTTGCAGGAGGCGATTGCCAATCTGCGCGCTAAAGAGTTTGAAATGCCGCTGCAATTCAACAACTTCCGCGATTAGTCCGATCAAATTGAACCCTGATGGCATAATGACGTCGTACATCAGAGTCATACTTTATCGCCATGGCATGCCATGGCGATTGCATTTTACAAGCACGCTTTAAAACCAACCCTGCCGGCAGGCGGTGTTGTTTGCTTTGTGTAGAAGGAGAGGCGAATGGATATGAGTGTCGATCAGATCATCAAGATGTCAGAAAGCTGGATGCCGATCATTTTGAGTTACGGTAGCAAGCTGCTTCTGGCATTGATCACCCTGGTTATCGGTTGGTGGTTAATTGGTGTCTTGCTGCGCAAAGTAACCAAGGTTCTGGAAGCCCGTAAATTTGACCGCGCACTGAATGGTTTTATTGGCAGTCTGGCCAATATCATCCTTAAAACCCTGCTGCTGGTCAGTGTGGCTTCGATGGTCGGGGTCGAAACAACGTCCTTCATCGCGGTGATCGGTGCCGCCGGTCTGGCCATCGGCCTGGCCCTGCAAGGCAGCCTCGCCAATTTCGCGGGCGGCGTGCTGATCATGTTGTTCCGCCCGTTTCGTGCGGGTGACTGGATTGAAGGGCAGGGCGTTTCGGGCTCGGTGGACACGATTCAGATCTTCCACACGACCCTGAAAACCGCCGATAACAAAGTGGTTATCGTGCCTAATGGGATTCTCTCGAACGGCCACATTACCAACTACTCGCGTGAAGCCACTCGCCGTGTCGATATCAATGTGGGGATCGACTACTCCAGCGACATCAAGGTAGCCCGTGATGTGCTGATGCAGATCGCCAAGGACCCGCGCGTGCTGACCAACCCAGCCCCAGTGGTCTACGTGACCGGTCTGGGCGACAGCGCTGTGAATATGTCGCTGCGCATCTGGGTGGCGACCGGTGATTTCTGGCCGGTGACTTTCGAGTTCACTGAGCAGACCAAGATCAAGCTCACCGAAGCGGGCGTAGGCATTCCGTTCCCGCAGCGTGTTATGCATATGGCCAAGTCTGAGTAAGCGTCTGGCGCAACCGCACAACGCTCAGCCTGCAAGGCAGCCGCTCGCAAAAAGGCCCTCATTTGAGGGCCTTTTTGCGTTTAGTCGGGCAGTTCGCTGAGGGTGCAGCCGAACGTTTGCTGATAGGCGTCGATGATCACTTTCCAGTCTTCGCGGCTCCAGTTGGAGCGGCGGCGCAGTTGCTTCATGTCATGCAATGCTGCTTGCTTAGCCGTCAGACGCTGGCGGCTTTTTTCCAGATCAATGAGCGCTGCCAGGGGTTTGGCATTCTCACCCTGACCGTCAATGCAGACGAAAATATGCTTGGAGTAGGTGCTGCTGTGTTGCCAGCGAGCCCGATTGAACAGGGCGATGTTGGTGCCGATTGCTTTGAGCAGGCGCTCATGCATCGCCTCGCCATAGCGTTCGCGGCCGCCGCTGGCGTACCAGTCATCAACATTCAGGTACCCATCAAGCGCCGCCGTGACTAACAGTCCGCGTTTTCCTGAGGTCGAGCAGTAAACGATATCGGGAACATTAACGCCGGCCTGGCGTGCGCTGAGCAATGCTTCGCGCTCACGCAGAACGGTGGGGCGGCCAAACGGATGGCGCAAGCTGCGATGCGCATGGCCAACCTGGCGTTTGACATAGAGCAGCTCACCGTTACGACCGCGAACCCGTTGGACTCCACTTTCACCGCCACGCCGCTGGTTGGGTTCTTCAACCCATTCACCTTGGGTCTGCCACCAGTCCTCGAACTGATCGGCAGTTGAAAGGGGCACCTCAGATGCGCTATCGGGCATGTTCGCTCCAGATTAAAGGCTATCGGTGACCAATAATAATGGCTGACGAATTCAGATGCGACCGCACATTGCCATATTGTGACAACGGACTGCCCAGTCACGCCAAGAGCAGCTTGCAGGGCGCCGTTTCAGGGATTAAGCCGGCGCTAAGTATGGCGTGTAAGGCGGCGGTCACAGCGTAGCGCTGTGACCGTTATCCAGGGCCTTAAGCGTGCTCGGTCGAGCCGTTCGGGTTTTCGGCGCTGTCGGACTTGCTGCCGTTGGCTTGCGGCCCCTCGCGACGCCACTGCATGGCGATCAGAATCAGGGTCGGTACGCCGAGCAATGCCGTGACCAAAAAGAAGTGCGCGTAACCGAGACGCTCGACCATCACTCCGGAGTAGCCGCCAATCAGGCGTGGCAGCAGGAGCATGATCGAACTGAGCAGGGCGTATTGGGTGGCGGAGAACTTGAGGTTGGTCAGGCTCGACAGATAAGCCACGAACGCCGCCGTCGCAAGCCCGGCGCTGAAGTTGTCTGCCGAGATGGTCACAATCAGCATCTCGAGGTTGGCGCCCATGCTGGAGAGCATGAGGAACAGCAGGTTGGTTGCCGCAGACGCCAAGCCGCCGATGAACAGAATCGGCAAAATGCCAAAGCGAACGATCAGCAAGCCGCCAGCGCCTGCGCCTACCAGCGTCATGATCAGGCCAAACAGCTTACTCACGCTGGCGATCTGGTCTTTGGTAAAGCCTTGGTCGATGTAGAACACGTTGGCCATTACGCCCATGACCGTGTCGGACATGCGGTAGGTTGCAATCAGACCGAGTAACACCAGCGCTTGCCAGCGATAGCGGCCGACAAAGTCGTTGATCGGCGTCAGCACCGGTGCCAGTCCGCGACGGCCAAAGGCCGACAGGCAGAGGAAGGTGAATATGGTGTACATCATGGCGCGCAGCAGGGCGCGATCCTGCATGACCAGCCCGAGTACGCTGGTGTCGCCGCGCAGCACACTGGCGAAGTCGGTGTAGTAATACTGGGTGAACATCGCCGGCACTGAAACCAGCAGAATGATCAACACCACCACCGAGGCAATCTGGTGGCTGAAACCATAGCGAGCCGCTGACAGCTGGGTGCGCAGCGCCACGTCGGGCTCTTTCATCCAGATGCTGGTAATCAGGCCCGGCAGCATCAGCAGGGCGAATACCAGATAAGTCGCCGCCCAGGCACTGTGGTGATAAAGCTGTACGGTCGAACCGAAGCCTTCGGCAAAGTACAGCGCGCCCGCGGTTGCCAGCAGCGCGGCGACCCGATAACCGGACATGTAACTGGCTGCCAGCGCCGCCTGACGGCTGTCGTCGACGATCTCCAGGCGGTATGCATCAACGGCAATATCCTGAGTCGCCGAGGCGAACGCGACCAACACCGCCAAGGCAATCAGCCAGGTGAGGTGCGTTTGCGGGTCGCAGAAGGCCATGCCGGCCAGACCGATGGCGATCAGGATTTGTGAGAGCACCAGCCACGAGCGGCGTCTGCCGAGGCGGCCGAGAATCGGCAAACGCCACTGATCGAGCAGCGGCGACCAGACCCATTTAAAGGCGTAGGCCAAACCGATAAGGCTGGCGAAACCGATGGTTTCGCGGGCTACACCCGCTTCACGGAGCCAGACCGAAAGTGTCGAGAACACCAGCATGTACGGCAAGCCGGCGGCGAATCCCAGTAACAGGAGCACGAGCGTTGACGGGCTGGAGTAGGCGGCGAGCGCGTCGCGCCAGCTTTTTCGTTGCATTGGGCGGTTTTCAGCCTGGGGATTATCTAACAAAGGGCGCACTCTAACCGCTGTCCTGCATGGAATGCCAGCCATGCCGTCGGATATCCACACGATCATTGATCACCAATACGCCCTCTGTACGTAATCTGGCCCGTTGCTCGGCGCCCGAGGCACTTCCCGCCGGCAGGCTGAGACGACCGCCAGCGGCTACTACCCGGTGCCAGGGCAGGGTGCTGCCCTCTGGCAAACGGCTCAAGGTGGTGCCTACCCAACGCGCAGCCCGGCCCAATCCGGCAAGCTCGGCAAGCTGGCCGTAACTGACGACTTTGCCATAAGGAACCTGCGCCAACACCAGATACAGGGCATCCAGTCGCTCACGCTGACTTGCCCCAGCCTGTGCTAAGGCTTCATGCTTGTCGGCGTCTGTTTGTGGCGTGAGTGAGTGAAGGATCATGTGGTCGCGCATCTTGTTAATGAGTTCAGTCCTCGCATGGATGGTGCCGGCGTTGGCGGACACGGTCTGGTTGAACAATGGTGACCGTATTACCGGCGATATTGTCCTGCTGGATGGCGGCAAACTGGCATTAAAAACCAAATATGCCGGCCAGGTGCTCATTGATTGGAAAAATATCGACACCCTTCGCGCCGATAAACCCTTAATGCTGCGCCGTGATGGTTTGGACAGCAATCGCAGCAATCAGTTGCTGGCCGCCGGCAAAGGCATGGTGCGTGTCGTGCACGATGAGCCGGGCGGCAAGACAACCACCGTGCCGTTAGCCAGCATTACCCGCATGGTGCATCCACGCAAGATCGTGCGGGATGCTGTTTGGGAGGGTAATCTCGATGCCAAACTCGACCTTGAACGCAACGAGGATCGCTCCGACGAGTTCAACTTCAGGGCCGACTCGCGCATCGAATATGGCCGCTGGCGGCATGTTTTGCATGGCGAGTTCGAACACGAAACCAAGAATGACATAGTGGTTGATGATAACTGGCAGCTCGAATATGACATTGACCGGTTTTTCACCAACCACTGGTTTTTGCGCACAGGTGTCGAACATGAGCAGGATGCCTTCGATTTTGTGCGGCGCCAGACCATTCTCGGCACCGGTCCCGGCTACCGCTTCTGGGACAACGAATTAGGTCGCTTCGATCTGATTACCCAGATCAACCGGATCAAGTATCGCTCTGAGATCGATGACCTCGAATTCAACAGCCTTTCCATCGCCTGGGACTATAAGCGCCTGATCTGGGGCACGCGGCTGGAGTTCTACACCAGCGCAGAACCCCACCTGCCGATGATTGATAAAGTCGATTACGTAATTGATGGCGAAGTGGGTTTGCGCTACAGCCTTAACAGCTGGGCGCGCCTGTCGCTGCTGTACGAACTGGATCAAACACGTGGTCAGGGTGTGCTGGACTCGGACCGGCGCTACCTGATCGGCGTTGGCGTGGCGTGGTAGCGGCTGCGCTGCGCGCATGCAACGCAGCGAGTGTTCGGGTTGCGCAAGCTCAGTCATAGTCCGTTGTCTTACCTCTGCTGATCATCGCTTTCCTGTGGCTTGCCGTACTCATCGTACGACGGCATGCTGGCGGCTATAAAAAGACAACTCAATGTACGGTGGTCAATCATGGGGCTGCGCAGCGTTTTGCTTGCGATCCTGCTAGGGCTTGCTGGGCCGCTCTGGGCCGATACGGTGTGGCTGAATAACGGTGATCGGATCACCGGCAACATTGTTCTGCTTGATGGCGGCAAACTGGCATTGAAAACCAAATATGCCGGCCAAGTGCTTATCGACTGGAAAGATATCGATACCTTAAGCGCCGAGAAGCCGTTACTGCTGCGTCAGGAGGGTTTGGACAGTCAGCACACGCAGCGGTTGTCGGCTGCCGGTAAAGGCATGGTGCGGATCGTCAATGGCACGACTAAAACTGTGCCGCTTGCCAGCGTTACCCGCATCGTGCCCGCGCGTGAGTTGCTGCGCGATGTGGTCTGGGAAGGCAATCTCGACGCCAAACTCGACATGGAGCGCAAAGACGACGACTCCGACGAGTTTCGCCTCAAAGGCGATACGCGCCTTGAGCATGGCCGCTGGCGGCATGTGGCCAATGGCGAGTACGAGCGTGAAACCGAGAATGGCACGGTCACTGACGATAACTGGACTGCCGAATACGACATCGACCGCTTCTTTACCCAGCACTGGTTTTGGCGAACGGGCGGCGAGTGGCAAGTCGATCATCTGGAGTTCATCGACAGGGCGCGGATTATTGGTACCGGGCCGGGTTATCGGTTCTGGGATGACACGTTAGGGCGCTTCGATCTGATTGGTCAGGTCAACGATGTCGAGTTTGAATACGAGGGCGGTGATCTGAGTTTTCGCACGCTCTCGCTGGCCTGGGACTTCAAGCGCCTGCTCTGGGGAACCCGCTTTGAGTTCTACAGCACGGCCGAATTGCAGGTGCCGCAGATCAGTGACATCGACTATGTGCTGGAGAGCGAGTTTGGCCTGCGCTATCGGGTGAATGATTGGGCGCGGGTTTCGCTGTTGTATGAGTTGGATCAGATTGAGGCCGAAGGTCAGCGTAATTCAGATGAGCATTTCCTGATCGGTCTTGGGGTGGCGTGGTGAATTTTTTATCAGTGAACGGCGGATAATCTGGCGCCCTGCAGCGCTAGTCTGGTTGCTTTCTAATCCGCGTGTTTGGCATTTCTGGGGATCTTACTGGCAGGCGCTCTGGCAGAGGCGTTGTGGGCGGTTTTGCTCGCTATAAGGCGATTCAGGTAAGCGTTTTATCTGAACTTGGGCGATTGGTGTCGGTCTTTATGCTTCCAGTAGCTGACTTGCTTCATAATGGTCGGCTTCGCCTGAAAAATACGTAGTAACTTTCCCATGCTTTCTAGAACCCTGCTCCTGCTCAGTGCCTCTTTTGCTGCAATTCCAGCCTTCGCCGATACCGTCTGGCTAACCAACGGTGATCGGGTCAGTGGCCAAATCAGATTTTTCGATGGTGCAAAACTGCTGATCCAAACTGAATTCGGCGGTTCAATCCCCATTGCATGGAACAAAGTTGCCACGCTTGAGAGCGACCAGGAATTGCTCATCAAGGAAGACGCGGTGGTGGGTGAGCGCGCCAAGTCACTGCGCAGAGGCCCCTCCGGCAAAGTGATTCTGGTCAACGGTGAAGCGCCCCGGGCGATTGAGCTGGCGAGCATCCAGCAAATCATGAAGCCCAAGCCGGTTATCGAGGATTTCACCTGGCGCGGCAACATCGATGCGGGCTTGGATTATGAGCGTTCGGAAAGCGACACCGACGATTACGACATCGACCTGAAAACCAAAGCGCGCCATGGCAACTGGCGGCACAACGCAACGGCGGGTTATCACCGTGAGTTGACCAATGATCTGGTGACGACTGACAACTGGGACGGTGAATATGCACTCGACCGTTTCATTGATGAGCACTGGTTCTGGCAGGGTCGTCTCGAATACAAGCGCGACAAAGTCGAAGAGTTGGAGCGCCAGCGCAACTACGGTACCGGTCCCGGTTACCAGTTCTGGGATGACGAGTTGGGCGCGTTCTCGGTGGCGGGGCTGCTCAGCCGCACGGCTTACGATTACACCAATGGCGAGCACGATAATTTCTATGCGTTGAGCGCCAAGTGGGATTACAACCGCTATCTGCTGGGCAAGGCCATCGAGTTCTTCACCAATGGCGAAATCGGCAAGCCGCTGGGCAATGTCGGCGACTTCTCGCTGGATGCCGAAATAGGCTTGCGCTACAAAGTGACCGACTGGGCGTCGCTCAACCTCAAAGCCGAGCGTGAGCTGGTAAACGGCAACGAAGGCGAGATCGATGACTCGCGCTACACCCTAGGCTTTGGCGTAGGCTGGTGATGGTCGTTAACGCCTGAAACAAAGAAGCCCTGCATGTGCAGGGCTTCTTTTATCGTGGCTGGCGATTACAAACGCAGGCCGCCATCGAGTTCAAGAATACGACCGGTGTAGTAGTCGTTCTCGAAAATGTAAGCCACCGAGTGGGCGATCTCGTCAGGTTTGCCCAGACGGCGCAGCGGAATGCCCGACGTCATTTTCTCAAGGGCTTCCGGCTTCATGCTGGCAACCATTTCGGTTTCGATGAAACCTGGCGCTACGCCGCCCACGCGGATGCCGTAACGGGCAAGTTCTTTGGCCCAAACCACGGTGTCAGCCGCGACACCGGCTTTAGCCGCCGAGTAGTTGGCCTGGCCCATGTTGCCAGCGCGGGAAATCGACGAAATGTTGACGATCGCGCCCTGGTTTTTCAGCTCGATCATCTTCGCAGCCACTTCACGGGTACAAAGGAAAACGCCAGTCAGGTTGACGTCGATCACGGCTTGCCATTGGGCTAAGCTCATCTTGGTCATTTCGCCATCTTTAACCTTGATGGTCAGGCCGTCACGCAAAATACCCGCATTGTTGACCAGGCCATTGATCGCGCCGAAATCTTCGGCCACTTGGGCGACCATGTGCGTAACCTGTTCTTCGTTGGCTACGTTGCACAGGTAGGAACGCGCGTCGCCGCCGAGTGCCTTGCACGCCGCTACTGCATCGTCGAGTTTTTCCTGGTTGAGATCGACCAGTGCCAGCTTGGCACCGCGTGCGGCAAAGTACTCACCCATGGAACGGCCCAGGCCCTGGCAACCGCCAGTGATGATGATGACTTTATCTTGCAGCTGCATAGCGTATTTACCCTCAAGGTGGATGGTTTGTCCCGCGGATGCTGTCGAACCGTTATTCTATGCACCTGTCCGTTTGTGACGAATTCTACGCGAGGAGTCATTTAGTGAGCGTGAAAGCCCGTAAGCATGCCCGAGAATTGCTTCTCAAGGAATACCGTGGGGTGCTTTCTACCCATTCTAAAGCCATGCCAGGCTTCCCTTTCGGCTCAGTGGTGCCATATTGCCTGAATGCTCAGGGCGAGCCGTTGATCCTCATCAGCCGCATTGCGCAGCACACGCATAATCTGCAGATGGACCCTAAATGCTCGCTGCTGGTGGGTGAGCGGGGCGCAGAAGATGTGCAGGCCGTGGGGCGTCTCACGCTGTTGAGCGAAGCGGTGCGCATCGAAGATGAAACCGAAATAGCCGCGGCGGCTGCACGCTACTACCGCTATTTCCCTGAGTCGCAGGGTTATCATCAGGCGCATGACTTCGATTTTTGGCGCTTGCAGCCTGTGCGCTGGCGTTTCATTGGTGGCTTTGGCGCGATCCACTGGCTCGACGAAGTGGCTGAAGCCAATCCATTTTGTGGCGACATTGAAGCCGGCATGATCGAGCATATGAACAGTGACCACGCCAAGGCGATTGCTCACTATGTGCAACTGGCAGGTTTACCGGCTGGCCAACCTGCTCAAATGGTCGGCATAGACCCCGAAGGTTTTCATTTGCGCATCGGTCAAAGCATCCATTGGCTGGGCTTCCAAACATCCTGTAACAGTCCTGGAGCAGTACGCCAGGCCTTGGTGGCGCTGGCACATGCTGACCAATGGCCAGCCTAAAGTCATGCTTAAGCTTGAATTAAGCGCATCGGCCCATACTTCATCTGTATTGGAAGCTGATCTTCCGTAAAGGAATCTTTGATGCGAGCGTTTATGTTTTTGTTTTTGCTCTTCCCGTTGATCGAGTTAGCGATCTTGATCAAAGTCGGTGGCGCCATTGGAGCGCTCTCGACCATCTTGCTGCTCGTTGCATCCGGGATACTCGGCATCTTCCTGATGCGCATTGCTGGTGTGACCACCGCGTGGCGTGCCCGCGAGAAAATGGCCCGTGGCGAGATGCCTGATCAGGAAGTGCTGGAAGGCGTGCTGATTGCCGTCGCCGGTGGACTGTTCCTGTTGCCCGGCTTTATCAGTGACGTGATTGCGCTGTTCTGCCTTATTCCGTTCACCCGCAAAATGCTGGTCGGTCGTCTGCGGGCCCGCGCTCAGGAGCAGGCCGAACGCCAGCGTGCATTTGCCGACGATATGGCGGCGCGCAGCGGGCAAACTCATCCCCATGTACTTGAAGGCGAATACGAACGCCGCGAGTGAAGGATTGATCACTCTGACTCAAGTACCTAGCCCACGTTCTGCGTGGGCTTTTTTTATGCGCCAAGCCTGCGTGGTACGCGGTGTAGAGCGTTTGTCGTACCTCTTGGCGGATTTCGCCCATTTCTGCAAAAAAAATTATCGCTTGCCCTTGAATTCGCCTTGCGTGCCCACATGTTGCTGATACCGCAAGGTTTTCTGTCATCTGACAGAACAGACTTCCGCGTCATGCAAGGCATGACGCAACCGGCACCGCCGGACTTTGCTAACCCACCGGTGAAGACACCGGTAGTAAAAACACCATATTGGGAGAGATCGACAATGAAGCTTCGTCCTCTGCATGACCGCGTAGTGATTCGTCGCAGCGAAGAAGAAACCAAAACTGCTGGCGGCATCGTGTTGCCGGGTTCTGCCGCTGAGAAGCCAAACCAGGGCGTAATTGTTGCTGTTGGCACCGGTCGCGTACTGGACAGCGGTGAAGTTCGCGCGCTGGCCGTTAAAGTAGGTGACAAGGTTGTGTTCGGCCCTTACTCCGGCAGCAACACCGTCAAAGTTGACGGCGAAGACCTGCTGGTTATGGGCGAAAGCGAAATCCTCGCTGTTGTCGAAGCCTGATTCCCGCGAAATTCCGTTTAACTGTCAAGAATTGAGGATCAATTTCCATGGCTGCTAAAGAAGTTAAGTTCGGCGACTCTGCTCGCAAAAAAATGCTCGCCGGTGTAAACGTCCTGGCTGACGCTGTTAAAGCAACTCTGGGCCCGAAAGGCCGTAACGTTGTTCTGGAAAAGAGCTTCGGCGCGCCGACCATCACCAAAGACGGCGTTTCTGTTGCTAAAGAAATCGAGCTGAAAGACCGCTTCGAAAACATGGGCGCTCAGCTGGTTAAAGACGTTGCTTCCAAGGCAAACGACGCAGCCGGTGACGGTACTACCACTGCAACCGTTCTGGCTCAGGCTATCGTCAACGAAGGCCTGAAAGCCGTCGCTGCTGGCATGAACCCAATGGACCTGAAGCGCGGCATCGACAAAGCGACCATCGCTATTGTTAAAGAGCTGCAGAACCTGTCCAAGCCATGCGCTGACACCAAGGCAATCGCTCAGGTTGGTACTATCTCGGCCAACTCCGATAACTCCATCGGCGACATCATTGCTGAAGCCATGGCGAAAGTCGGCAAAGAAGGTGTGATCACCGTTGAAGAAGGTTCGGGCCTGGAAAACGAACTGTCTGTCGTAGAAGGCATGCAGTTTGACCGTGGCTACCTGTCGCCTTACTTCATCAACAAGCCGGACACCATGGTTGCCGAGCTTGAAACCCCGCTGATCCTGCTGGTCGACAAGAAAATCTCCAACATCCGCGAAATGCTGCCGGTGCTGGAAGCTGTTGCCAAAGCAGGCCGTCCGCTGCTGATCGTTGCTGAAGACGTTGAAGGCGAAGCCCTGGCGACTCTGGTTGTGAACAACATGCGTGGCATCGTTAAAGTGGCTGCTGTTAAGGCACCAGGTTTTGGCGATCGTCGCAAGGCCATGCTGCAGGACATCGCGATCCTGACTGGCGGTACTGTGATCTCTGAAGAAGTTGGCCTGAGCCTCGAAAGCGCCACTCTTGAGCACCTGGGTAACGCCAAGCGCGTAATCCTGAGCAAAGAAAACACCACCGTTATCGACGGTGCTGGCCAGCAGGTTGATATCGAAGCCCGCGTTGCTCAGATCCGCAAGCAAGTTGAAGACACAACTTCTGACTACGACAAAGAGAAGCTGCAAGAGCGTCTGGCCAAACTGGCTGGCGGTGTTGCTGTAATCAAAGTCGGTGCTGGTACCGAAGTTGAAATGAAAGAGAAGAAAGCCCGCGTTGAAGATGCCCTGCACGCAACCCGTGCTGCGGTAGAAGAAGGCGTGGTACCTGGCGGTGGTGTTGCTCTGGTTCGCTCGCTGCAAGCGATCAGCGAACTGAAAGGCGACAACGACGACCAGAACGTCGGTATCGCTCTGCTGCGTCGCGCTGTTGAAGCGCCGCTGCGTCAGATCGTAGCCAACGCTGGCGACGAGCCAAGCGTTGTTGTCGACAAGGTTAAGCAGGGCAGCGGTAACTTCGGTTACAACGCCGCTTCTGGCGAGTACGGAGACATGATCGAGATGGGTATTCTGGATCCGGCCAAAGTAACTCGTTCGGCTCTGCAGGCCGCGACTTCGATCGCCAGCCTGATGATCACCACTGAAGCGATGATCGCCGAAGTGGCTGACGAGAAAGCCCCGGCAATGCCTGATATGGGCGGCATGGGCGGTATGGGTGGCATGATGTAGCCGCTGGCCGGCAAAGACAGCGATAAAAGGGCGGCCTCAAGGTTGCCCTTTTTCTTTTCCTCATCCTCG
>MDTG01012096.1_pt1 | contig 24982 bp, 21 predicted proteins | sample 811421 | NCBI WGS metagenome assembly MDTG01 (sample SAMN05326645, study PRJNA326480) | marine metagenome | isolation source: seawater | place: Pacific Ocean: South East | collected 2011 | reverse complement strand
ATTAAACCTTTTTTTGAAAAAATTATTTTAACTAATTAAATGAAAAAATTTAAAAAATTCAAAAATAAAAAAGTCCTTGTAACAGGACATAATGGTTTTAAAGGAACGTGGTTATGTGCGAGCCTTTCTTTGTTTGGAGCAAAAGTTATAGGTGTTTCATTAAAAAATAATAAACCAAACTCACACTATAATTTAATAAAAAAAAAATTAAATATTAAAGATTATTTTTTTGATATTCGTAATAGGTTAAAATTAGAAAAAGTTATTTTAATTGAAAAACCAGATTATATTTTCCATCTTGCTGCTCAACCGCTTGTATACAATTCTGTCATAAAACCTATATTTAACTGGGAGACAAATGTTATTGGGTTATTGAATCTACTTCATTCAATAGAAAAATTGAAAACTAAATGTACAGCTATAATAGTTACAAGTGACAAGTGTTACAAAAACTTAGAGCAGATTAGGGGATATAAAGAAGATGACACTTTGGGAGGGATAGATCCATATAGTGCTTCAAAAGCATCAGCTGAAATACTATTTTATTCTTTTTATAAAACTTATATAGAAAACAAAAAAAATAATATAAGAATTTGTTCGGCTAGAGCAGGAAATGTTATTGGAGGAGGAGATTGGTCTAATTTCAGATTAATTCCAGATTGCATGAAAATGTGGTTAAAAAATGAAATTCCAATTATTAGAAATCCTAAATCCACCAGACCATGGCAACATGTTCTAGAAGCTATTAATGGATATTTGATTCTATCTTTAAAATTAAGTGAAAATAAAGATTTAAGTGGGAATTCTTTCAACTTTAGCTCTAACAAGATTAAAAATTTGACAGTATTAGAATTTTTAAAAGAAATCAAAAAAAATTGGCCTGAAATAGATTGGAAAATTTTAAAAAGAAAAAAATTTTATGAGTCCTCTCTTCTGCAACTTAATAATAACAAAGCTAAAAATTTATTAAAATGGCAGTCCAAATTAAATTTTCAGGAAACCGTATCATATCTTGTTGAATGGTATAAAGAATATAAAAAAAATAAAAAAGAAATTTTTAATACTACTGAAAAGCAAATTACAAGTTTTATTAATAAAATTTAAATAATTTTTATGGAATTAAATAAAATTTAAGTTATGACAAAAGTTGTAATATTAGCTGGTGGTTTTGGTACTAGGATTTCAGACTATACAAAAACAATACCAAAACCAATGATAAAGATTAATAACAAGCCTATTTTAGTCCACATTATGGAGCATTATTCGAGGTATGGATATAAAAATTTTTATATAGCTTTAGGATACAAAGGTTCAGTAATAAAAAATTATTTTAAAAGAAACAAATTTGATTGGAACATTAAACTTATAGATACTGGATTAAATACGATGACAGGAGGAAGGTTAAAAAGAATGAAAAAAATTTTAGGCAATGAAACTTTTTTTTTAACATACGGTGATGGAATATCAAATGTTAATATAAAAAAATTAAAAAAATTTCATAAAAGTAAGAATAAAATGGTTACATTAACTGCGGTTAGACCACCAGCTAGATTTGGTGCATTAAAATTAAAAGGAAATAAAGTTCAATATTTTAAAGAAAAATCTAAAATGGACGAAGGGTGGATTAATGGAGGTTTTTTTGTAATTAAACCTGAATTTTTGAAATATATAAAAAATGACAAAACATTTTTAGAAAGAGAACCTTTAGAGAAAGTCACAAGAATTAAACAATTGGTAGCATATAAACATAAGGGTTTCTGGCAATGTATGGATACCAAAAGAGATAAAGATAAGTTAGAAAAAATTTTTAAAAAAAGTTGACATATAAAATATTAATATTTGGTGGAACGGGTTTTTTAGGATTTCATTTGAGTAAATTTTTTTTAAAAAAAAAATGGAATGTAACAATAGTTTCAAAAAATAAACCTGTAAAAGCAAGGCACTTACCAAAAGCAAAATATATTAAACTAGATATAACTAATAATTTAAAAATAAAAAAAAAAATAAAAAAAAAATATGATTTTGTTATAAATTTAGCAGGATATGTAAATCATTCTGAAAAAATCAAAACTTACAAAAGTCACTTTAATGGAAGTAAAAATCTGGTTGATTTTTTTTTAAATAGTTCAATTAAATCTTTTATTCAAATAGGAAGTTGTACAGAATATGGATTGTTAAAATCTCCCCAAAAAGAAAATAAAGGTTTTAAACTTGACAGAGTTGTATCAACTTATGGAAAAGCGAAGCTTTCAGCAAGTAATTACATAATAAGTAAATACAAAACAAATAATTTTCCTGGGTCTATTCTTAGACTTTATCTAGTTTATGGACCAAAACAGGATTTTAATAGATTAATACCTATAGTTATAAAGAATTGTATTTTAAATAAAAAATTTCCTTGTTCTTCAGGTAAGCAATATAGAGATTTTTTATATATAGATGATTTTGTTGATGCAGTATTTAAATGTTTATTTAATAAAAATTCTAAAGGTCAAATATTTAATATAGGGTCTTCCAGACCAATAAATGTAAAGTATGTTATAAATTTAATTAGGAAAATTACAAAATCAGGAAATCCACAATTTAATAAAATACCATTAAGAAAAGATGAAACCATGTTTCTTTATCCAAATATAGGCAAATCAATAAACATATTAAAATGGAAACCGAAAGTTCAATTTTTAACTGGAATAAAAAAAACAATTAAGTACTATCAAAGATCTTTAAAGTTAAACTAATATCTAAAAAATTAATGTAATCTATGATAGGGATAATATTAGGTACACGTCCAGAACTTATAAAACTATTTCCCTTAATAACAAAGCTAAAAGAAAAAAAAATTAATTATAAAATAGTCCACACAGGTCAACATTACTCTAAAAATTTAAACGAAAATATTCTAAAAAAATTTAAAAATATGAAAATTGATTATAATTTAAAAATTGGATCATTTTCCCACTCTAAACAAGTTTCTTTAATGATGCAAAAAATTGAAAAAGTAATAAATAAAGAAAAATTTAGTATATTTATTGTATATGGAGATACAAACTCAGCTCTAGCCGGAGCACTGGCGGTTGCTAAACAAAAAAATATAAAGTTAATTCATATAGAGGCTGGATTAAGAAGTTTTGAAAAAAAAATGCCTGAGGAAATCAATAGAATAATTATTGATCACGTATCTGATTATCTTTTTACTCCAACAATTCTGGCATCAAAATTTTGTATTAATGAGAACATAAATAAAAATAAAATATATTTTACCGGAAATTTAATAAATGATTCAATTAAAATAACAAGAAAAAAAATTAAAAAAATTAAAAAATTTCCACTAAAAAAATTAATAAAAAATAATTACATTCTTACAACTTTTCATAGAGAAGAAAATTTAACTGACGTAAAGAGATTAAAAAATATTTCGATTTTGATTAATAAATTATCAAATTATTTCAAAGTTCCTGTAGTACTTTCCTGTCACCCACATACAAAAAAAATTATCAAAGATAGAAAAATCATATTTGTAAAAAATGTTTTCGTACTTGATCCGATGGATTATGAGACATTTATGAAATTACTTTTTTATTCTAAATTTGTTGTTTCAGACAGTGGCGGTATCCAAGAAGAATGTTGTATTTTAAAAAAAAAAATATTGACTATTAGATCAAGCACTGAAAGACAAGAGACACTAAAAATTGGTGGTAATATACTAGTTAATATTAATAATTATAATTTAAACAAAATTAAAACTTTTTTAAAAAAAAAAATAAAATGGATAAACCCTTATGGAAATTTTGATGTAAGTTCAAAAATAATCTCAAACATAATAAAGATACAAAAAAAATTAATATGATAAGCGTAATTGTTCCAGTTTATAATGAAAAAGGTAATATTTTAAATGTTATTAAAAATATTGAAAATGTTTTATCTTTTAAAGATGAATTAATAGTAGTAGACGACGGTAGTATAGATGGAACTGTAGATGAAATAAAAAAGACAAATTGTACCTTATTAGAAAATAATACTAATTTAGGAAAAGGACAATCACTTATTAATGGATTAAACAAAGCTAATGGAGAAATTATTTTATTTATAGATGGAGATGGTCAAGATGATCCAAAAGAAATACCAAAGCTAATATCAGGATTAAATAAAGGATATGATTTTGTTATTGGATCGAGATTTGTAGAAGATGAGAATAAAAAAATTACAAGATATACCAAAACAGCACTTTCTAATATAAATTGGTTTGGAAATAAAGGTCTCACGTTTTTAATAAATTTTTTATTTGGATTAAATATTAAAGATACTCAATCAGGTTTTAAGTGTTTTAAAGCAACTTCATTAAAAAATTTAAATTTAGAATCAAAGAAATATGAAATAGAAACTGAAATAATAATAAAAGCAAAAAAAAATAATTTGAAAATTTTAGAAGTCCCAGTTTTTAGATATGAGAGAGAATTCGGAGAGTCGAAACTATTTGATATTCCTTTTGGAAGATTAATATTTATGTTAAAAGTTATTAAAGTAATATTATATGGATTTATTTTTTGGAAATGAATTTTTGGAAAAATAAAAAAGTTTTAGTAACAGGTGCGGATGGATTTATTGCATCTCATTTAACTGAAAAATTAATAGATACTGGCGCCAAAGTAACTATTATCATTAGGGGAACATCTAAAAATGGTACTAATAAAAATACTTTTCAAAATTTATCAAAAAATTATGTAAAAAAAATTAAAAATATAATTTCATGTGATATTTCCTCTTCTGATGTTATTAATCACATTGTTAAATCAAAACCTGATTTCATATTTCATTTAGCTGCTTCAGCATACGTACCATATTCATTTGATAATCCTTTAGAAGTAAATGAGGCAAATACTCTTGGCACTTTAAATATTCTAGAAGCAACAAAGCTACTTCCAAGATTAAAAAAAGTAATTTGCACGTCCTCTAGTGAAGTTTATGGAAGTGCTCTCACAAAATCTATCGACGAAACTCATCCCTTGAATCCAACCTCTCCTTATGCTGCATCAAAAGCTGCAGCCGATAGGTATTGCTATTCCTATATTAAAACTTACGATTTACCGATTACAATTATTAGACCGTTCAATACTTATGGTCCTAGACATACATATGATGTTGTTCCGAAATTTATTAAAATGGCACTATCAAATGCAGATATTACTGTTAATGGTAGTGGAAATCAATCTAGGGACTTAACTTATGTAAGTGATGCTGTAGATGCATTTCTGAAAGTTGGAGCTTCAAAAAAAACTAATAAAATTGTTGTTAATTTTGGGACTGGAAAACATCACACTGTAATTTTTTTAGCTAAAACAATTAAAAGATTATCAAAAAGTAATTCAAAAATAATTTTTATTAAAGAACGAAAAGCAGAGGTTCAAAGATTGACTTGTGATGCCACGCTTTGTAAAAAACTTACAGGATGGAAACCTAAAGTTGATATAATTCAGGGCTTAAAGAAAAATATAGAGTGGGCAAAAAAAAATTGGGACTTCTAGCAAAAAAAAAAATAAATAAAAATATAAATTCCGCAATTAGCTGGTTAGTTCAATCTGGTATTCAAAATGTTAATTATGAGAGAACAAAAGATTATGGTGCCTTTAACGCATGGTACGACACGAAATTAAAAAAATACTCATATTTATACTCTGAAATTACAGGTTATCTGATTACATTTATGATTTATAATTATAAAATTACAAAGAAAAAAAAGTATTTAAAAAGTGCAGAATTATCTGCTGATTGGCTTATAAATAATGCCCAACATAGCGAAGGTGGTTTCAAATGTTTATTTTTAATTAATAAAAAATTAGAATATAAAAAAAAAGAAAATCAAGTTTATTCATTTGATAATGGTGTCATCATTAATGGGCTTATTAATCTCTATAAAGTTACAAAGAAAAAAAAATATTTAATTTCTGCAAAAAAATCAGCAAATTTTATTATATCAAGATTAATCACAAAAAATTTTAAATTAAGACCAGTATATGACTTAGGAAAAAAAAAATTTATACGAGATCAAAACCAATGGTCACTAGTCCCTGGAGCTTATCATTCAAAAGTATCAATGGGTCTTCTCAATTTATATAGTACTACTCAAATATCAAAGTATTTGAAATTTAGTAAAAAAATTTTAAATATTTATTTAAATTCTCAAAAAAAAAATGGAGAGTTTAAATCTACTAAACATAGCACAAACTTTCATCCGTATTGTTATTCTTTAGAGGGATATTGGGCGTGTGGAAAATATTTAAAAAATAAAAAATATATTGACTCTTCACTTTTAGGAACAAAGTGGTTAATTGAAATTATTAATATCAATGGTTTACCGCCAAGAATAAAATATAAAGATAAGCTAAATTATTTTGAAAGAGTGGATATTTTATCTCAAACATTAAGGTTAATTATAATTCATTTAAATTCAATTAAAATTGATAAAATTTTAAGTTACAAAGTTAACCGATTGATAAAAAATATAATTTCAAACCAATATTTAAATAATAAAAGTAAAAAAATTAGAGGTGGGTTTTCATGGGGGAAAAAAAGTAACGGAGAAGATACAAAAAATGTTAATTCATGGGTTACTGCTTTCGCACTTCAAAGTTTATATATTTTAAGTGATAAGAGGGCATTAAGAATATTAAATAAAAATCCATTTTATTTGGTATAATCTTATAGTACTTTAAAAATAAATAAATCAACTACAAGTCTTAAAATTCTGTCAATTGAACGGGGTCTTGGAAAATCTATAAAATAAAATTTTATAAAATTTATTTTAATATTTTTTTGATTTGATATTATATCTATCATCTTTTTGAAATGCATTGTTTCAATATTTAAAATTTTTAAGGTAAAGATTTTAATTTTATTTTTTATTCCTTCATCGTGACCAACAATTGTATGGAAGGATAAGATTTTAATTTTTTTATCAAAACTTATATTACTAATAAGATTATAATAAAAAAAAACTACCTTACTAATGGATTTCTTTACGGATAAGTCTGTACTCACTAAATAAAAATTTTTGCATTTTTTTTTTATTTCTGAAATAAAAATTTCGTATTCTTTTACATAATTGATTAATTTTGACTTTGAAAAATTACAAATTTCATAATGAAAACCAGATAAAATAATTGTATCAAAATTATCAACTCTCTCTGGATCTGCCCAAATTTCACGAAAAGAAATATTAGATACTTGATTATTTTTAAATACATAATAAAACGTTTTAACTATGTCTGTGCCTGTCCCAATTATTAAAACATTTTTCATAAAAGATTATAGAATTAATTAAGTGAAATTCGTAAAATATGCAATTGTAGGATCTGGCTTATGTTCTTTCATAGCTTCACTTAGAGTTAATAATTCATTGGTACTTGCAAAATTTGATTATAATAAATCAAACGTCTTTAGGGTACTTAATTTTTATGAATTTAATAATCCTGGTGGAAACACAAATATTTGGGGAGCATACATTAATCTCAAAAGATTAAATAAATACTTAAACTTAGATAAAAAATTTAGTGATTTCTACAAGAGTAACAAATTTTTTACATTCTCAAAAATTTCAAAAAAAAAAGAGTTTGAACATATAGGGTATATTAAAAATATTAAGTCTCACAAAATTTTTAGGTTAAATAAATCTTTTTTTGCAAATAGAAAAAATTTTAATTTAGAAAAAATATCAATAACAAAAAAATTTGTTTATCTTTTTTCAGATAATAATTCATATAAAGCAAAATACTTAAATTTATGTATTGGTAATTTTGGTTTAATAAAAGTATTAAAAAATTCAGATTTGATTAAAAGTAATGATATAGTTTCTTACGAGGATAGCTCTATTAAGTATACAGTGAACGTAAACTTGAATTATAAAAGATATTATTACATTCCAATGTCTATTAGACAGATAATAGAAAAGTTAATTTATAAATCAAATTTTTATAGATCAAATGAAAATGATAATAATTTTTTTGTTCAAGCAATTGATAATAAGAAAAAAATATTTAGAATTAAAGTAGAGGAATTACTTAATTCAAAAAAAAGTTTTCATAGAGGTATGACTACTAATCATATAGCAAATATGAAAATAAATGGTGTTAAAATAGAAAAATATATACAAAAAAAAACAAAAAGAATTAAGATCAATTGCTCAGGAACTTTACCAAGGTATATATCAGGGTCAATATCGCAAGACTTAATTTATAATACTTTTAGAAAAAGTTAAAACCGCAAAAACCCAAAAAATTCTATTTTTGAGAAAGTTGGGTGCAAAGACCACAAATGAAAAAAAATCATTAATGAATAAAAAACATAATTTTTTTTTAGTAAGTATGAAAAATCTAACAAATAAAAAACTCCTATTAATAATAATGGATAGCAAAGAGAAGCAATCCTAACCACATTTCTCCCACTGTTTAACGGCCCACCTAAAATAGGTTGAGCGATCATCATTAAACAAATAAAAAAAATTAAAATTACTTTTAAATCTATTTTAATTTTTTTTTTTGCTAAGAATACTAAAAAAATAGGTGTGAAACTTACAAGAGGAAGTACAAGAAACCTAAATAGCTCTTCAAATTTTGAAAAATCGTAAAAAAATAAATTATACGCATTCGAAATTGGAAAGCTACTTGTAGACATTGTTTCACCAACTTGAATAATTACGTAAAAAGATAAAATTACTAAAATTAAATAAAGATAAAGAATTTTTTTACCGAATTTTTTATTATTTAGAAGAAATAACACAATAATACCTATTATATAAGCAATTGCAGTTTGTCTTAAAAATAACGAAAATAAAGAGAAAAAAAAGGTAGTCTTTTTTCTTTCAAAAATTATTCCATAACCAATTAAAAAAGCAGAAATAAAAAAAATCATATCGTGAACTTGTATAGGATTAAAAATTCCATAACGTATAGTGTAAGGGTTGAAAAAAAATAACGAAAAAAAAACTATTGATGAACGAAAGTCTAGTTTTAATTTATTAGTTAAAAAAAAAATTAATATTAATGATAAAGTTACGAAAATTAAATTAATTATCCTATATAATTTGAATAAATTAAAGTCTGTTAAATAAGAAATAAAACCAATTGTATATGGAACTAAAAATCTTTGCGCATCATGTTTTGCTATGATATCACTTTTAGTTGCTAATTCAGGGGATTTCTTGGCTATTTCATAAAAACTTACTATGTCCGATTGATTTGCTGTATATATTAAATCATATAAACTAAGATTATCAGTAGTAAAATATAAGAATATGAATACGTAAAAAAAATATAATATTAATTTAATTTGTTCATTTTTTAGATTAAACACATTACATCATTAACTGGAATGACTGATCTTTTCAATAATTTAAAAATAAAATTCTTTTATGAAATTAGTTAGTATAATTATGACGTGCTTTAATGGTGAAAAATATTTACAAGAGTCTATTTCTTCAATTTTATCTCAATATTATCAGAACTGGGAATTAATATTTGTAGATAACAATTCAACAGATAAAAGCAAAGAAATTTTAAGTGATTTTAAAGATAATAGAATAAGATATTTCAAATTAAATAGCACAGTTAATTTAGGAAAAATAAGAAAATTTGCATTTTTAAAATGCCGTGGAGAATTAATTTCCTTTTTAGATGTTGATGATTATTGGGATAAGTCAAAACTAACAGATCAAGTTGAAATATTTGAGACCAATAAAAATGCTGAAATAGTTTACTCAAATTATTATCAAATAAATTCAGGAAATCCGAAAAAAAATATAAAAAAACTTTATTCTGGGTTTTGTTATAAAAATATAATCAAAGGATATATCGAAGGAAAACCATTAACGGCTTGGTTAACATTAATGATAAAAAAAGATATAATTGAGAAATTAGAATACTCTTTTGACGAAAATTTACATATTTCATCTGATTTCGATTTAATTATTAGATTAGGTAAAGATAGTTATTTTGATTTCTCTGAAAAATATTTAGGTTACTATAGAATTCACTCTTTAAATTTATCTAAAGATAATAGTCAAGAAATTGAAGAATTAAGTTATATTATTTCTAAATATAAAACAAATCTTGAAATATCAAAATTGTTAAATTTAAAGAACTTTGCAGATAAAATTTTATTAAAAAATTATATTAACAATAAAATCTCAAATATAAATAACTGTAAATCTATTATTTTAAAAAGTGTTTTTTTTAAAATTTTATTCTTAATTATTAAAATGACACCAACTAAAATTTTAAAATTTTTTAAATGATTTTGTTTGAAAATAATTATTTAATTTCAATAATAATTTCATTATTACTTATTAACGGGTTTTATAATTTATCTTTTCGTCTAAGTTCATTGACTAATAAATATTTATCACTCAATAATATTACTATCAGCACAATTTTAAACTTTCTTTTTTTAGTAAACTTTCTAGCTATTATTACTTTTAACACCTTATTATATTTCAATATAAATAAAAATTTAATATTTATAACGAGTATAGTAATAATAATACTAGGCTTGTATAAACCAACTTATCTTAAAGAAATACTTCAAAAAACTTTTAAAAAAAAAGATATAAAAGAAAATACAATATACCTAATATTATTTTTTTACTTTATTTTGTCTTTAAATCCTATTACAGACCCAGATAGTTTAGATTATCATCTAACGATACCATATTACCAAATTGAATTTTCAAATCCTCAATTTAGTAAATATTGGTTACATAGCCAACTTTCAGGATCAGGAGAGGCACTGATGCTTTACGGAGTTGTTCTCGGAGCCTTTCATTTTTCTCAGGTATTACAATTTGTATCTTTGTTGTTTATAATTATGTTAATTTTAAATTTTCACATTAAAAAAATTAATATAAATATTAATAAAAGAAATTATGTTTGCTTAGTAATTTTAACTATGCCAATTTTTCTTTTTTTATCAGCCACTTCAAAACCCCAACTTTTGCCAATTGCAACAAATTTTTTTACTCTAATATTTGCATTTTTTTATTTAAATAACGTTAAAATTAAAAACTATTATTTTGCATACACTTTAACAATTTTTTTACTGTTTTGCTCTACGCAAATGAAATTTTCATTTTTTTTATCTTCTGGATTAATAACATTATTTATAATTTATCAGTGTTTTAAAAAAAAAATTTTTCTAAAACCATTAATTATTATATCAATTTTATTTTTGGCTATTATTATTCCAAGAGAAATTTTCGAATATATAAATTTCAACACTAATATAATATATAATTTTTTAAATCCTGTTACAGACATTCATGCTGCAGATAAAATGAATGATAGTTTGAGGCATGGAACCGGGAATTCAAGATATTTTATTTTTTGGCTTTTCGCTCCTCTAGATTTAAATGGTAAACTTCATTTTGGAAATCTTACTTACTGTCTAGGTCCTTTTGTATTGTATTTTTTATTTAATTATAGGTTGGACAAAGTTGTAATTAAAAAGATTACTTTTTTATATATTTTATATTTTTTAGTTGCATTAAACTTAGCTCAACCGGTCGGGAGATTTTATGCAGAAGTATTCATTTGGATGTTGTTTTTTTCTATTTTATATTCAAATAAAAATAACAATTTCTTCAAAAAAATTTTTGAAAAAATAATATTAACTTACTCTTTCTTATTTTTAATTATATTAGGTTTTATGTCACTAAATTTGTTTAAAGGTAATATTTCAGCTAAACTTTATGATCAAGTTATGTCAAACAACACAGACGGTTATTTAATTTATAAGTGGGCTAATGAAGTCTTGCCTGATAATTCTGTAATAATAAGCACTCACAGATCAAATGCTTTGTATAAATACGAGGTAATTCCTTATGAATTTCGTCTTTTTGGTATAGATAATAAAAAGTCAAATGAATATTATTTAAATGAAATAATAAAAAAAAATCCAAAGTTTGTTTTGTATAAAAGTACTGAATTAAATGACAAGAGAGATATTTTAAAAAATTGTAGAGGTGAATTATTTCGATTTAAAAAAAATGTAGGATTTGCAGCTGGCAGAAATCCTTTTAGACAACATAAATATTACTATGATGGTTATATTTATAAAATTTCTAGTAAACAAATTAAAGAATGTATTAGATGAATATTTTAGTGACTGGAGCTACTGGGTATGTGGGAAGTCATTTAATTAAAAATTTATTAAAAAACTCAAAAATAAAAATATTTGGAATAGATGATTTTTCAAATAGTACAAAATCTATATTAAATATTTTCCAGAAAAAATATAAAAATAAATTTATTTTTAAAGAGATTGATATTAATAATTCCAAAAAAATATCAAAGACTATTGTGGAGAATAGAATAGATGTGATTATTCATCTGGCAGCTAAAATCGATGCACATGAAAGTATAAGTAAAGAAAAATTATATAAAATTAACAACTACGATGCTACAAAAAATTTAATTGATCTAGCTGTTAAAAATAAATTAAAAAAATTTATATTTGCTAGCTCTGCAGCAGTTTATGGTGATGTCTGGGATTGTTATTGTTCTGAAGGTAATAGATTAAATCCAATTAATCCTTATGGAAGATTCAAATACTTAGCTGAAAAATATTTAAAGAAAAATAAAAAAAAATTAAATTACACTATATTAAGATTTTTTAATATCGCAGGAATTAATAGGGAATTTTATCCTTTTTTTTATAAAAGAAAATCGTTATTTTTTTCTTTATTCAATTATTTAATAAAAAATCAAAAATTTTTTTTTGTAAATAGATCCTTTTATAAAACAAAAGATAGTTCTACCGTGAGAGATTATATTCATATTAATGATATTTGTAGAATTATATATAAATCCATTTATCTTAAGGACCTAGAAATTGCTAATTGTGGAAGAGGAAAAAAAGTATCTGTTTTTCAATTTATTGATAAGTTTAAAAAAAAATTTAAAATAAAAATAGATATTAAATCAAAACTTCCCAGAAAAGGTGATCCAAGTTGCGTAATAGCACACAATCTAGTTATAAAAAAAAAATTTAAAAACTTTGAATTTAGCAGTTTTGATTTAATATTAAAGGACTGTTATTCAATGTATTTGTATTATAAAAAAAAAAAAATTGACAAATCTTGTAAATAAATTTGAAGATTTAGAAAATATTTAATCTAAATGATAATACTTGGTCTAAATATAAATCATGCTGATACCTCAGCAAGTATAATTGTTAATGGAAAAATTGAGGCGGCAATTGAGGAGGAACGCTTTACAAGAATAAAACATTTTGCTGGTTTTCCTTATAATTCAATTGAATTTTGTTTAAAACATACAAATAAAAAGCTTAGTGATGTTGATTATATAACCTTAAATTTTTCACCGTATTCAAATTTAAAACAAAAAATGCTTTTTAGTATTAAAAATATTTTATCGATATCAACACTTAAAAAAATTTATAACTTTAAAAATAAATTATTTAATCAAAATAAATTAAATGAATTTTTAAAATTACATAATTTTAAAGGTAAAATTATTAATGTAGAGCATCACAAAAGTCACATAGCTTCATCATATTATAATTCAAATTTCAATAAATCAGCAGGACTTACGATCGATGGTTTTGGCGATTTTTGTAGTACCCAATCATTTTTTTGCAATAATAATAAAATTCAAAATCTAAAAAAAGTTTATTTTCCTCACTCTCTTGGAATTTTGTATCAAGCTATTACTCAATTTTTGGGATTTAAAAACTATGGGGATGAATACAAAGTTATGGGCTTAGCGCCTTATGGCGATCCAGTTTTTATGGATGAGTTTAATAAGTTAATTAAATATAATAGAAATAAATTTTTTGAACTTAATCTCAAATTTTTTTCACATCACACAAATCCAAATTTTTCTTATAATTTTTTTGATGGTAAACCAATTTTCCCAAATCTTTACTCCAATAAAATAATTGATCTTTTAGGAGAGGAAAGAAAACCAAACTCAGATTTAAATAAGAGACATTTTGATATTGCTTGCTCATTACAGGAGACATTTGAAAAAATTCTTATTTTAATATTAAATGATCTTTACTCTGAAACGAAAGTAGAAAATTTATGTTTAGCAGGGGGCTGTGCATTAAATTCTAAATTTAATGGTATCATAAAAAAAAAAACTTCTTTTAAAAATATATTTATTCAACCAAATGCTGGTGATGCAGGTGGATCTTTAGGATCAGCAACATACTATTTGAAAAATAATTATAAAGACGACTTATCAATTGAGAGTAATTGTTACCTTGGTAGTTCATTTTCAAATGAATATATAGAAAAAAATCTGATTGAAGTTAATGAAAAAAACAAAAATTATTCTTACAATAAATTGAAAGACTCGGATTTATATTCAGAGGTAACAAATAGAATTGCAGAGGGTCAAATTGCTGGATGGTTTAAAGGTAGATGTGAATGGGGACCAAGAGCATTAGGAAATAGATCAATATTAGCTGATCCCAGAAATCCAAATATGAAAGAAATTTTAAATAAAAAAATTAAGTTCAGAGAAAATTTTAGGCCATTCGCACCCTCTATACTTTTTGAAGAAAAAGATAAATTCTTTGAACTCAATTATCACTCACCTTTTATGCTTAATGTTGTTAATGTGAAAATAGATGTTAAAGAAAGAATTCCAGCAGTTGTTCACGTAGATAATACTTGTAGAGTACAAACTGTTAAACAAGAGGAAAATCATCATTTTTATAACTTAATTTCACAATTTTACCTTAAAACTGGTATTCCAATATTGTTAAATACGTCATTTAATGAAAATGAGCCTATAGTACAAAATCCAGAAGAAGCGTATCAATGTTTTGTAAGAACAAAAATGGACTTCCTTATCCTTGAAAATTGGATTATTTCAAGATGAAAATATTTCATGTAATAGAAGAATTATCCGATAAAAATAATAGCATAGTTAGTATAACTAAAATCCTGACAAAATATTCTAATTTTAAAACCTCAAAAATAATTACAATAAAAAAAAAATATTCAAAAAAAAATTTGCCAAGTGAATTTAAAAACAAATTAAAAACCATAAATATTTACCATAAATTATTTAGTTTTAAATCAGGAACTTATAAATTTTTAAAAGAAAATAAGCCTGATGTAGTTCATATCCATGGATTATGGAGACCAATACATATAATTTTTATTTTATGCAGCAAACAACTAGGTATACCACTTATAATACAGCCTCATGGGATGTTGTTAGATGAGGCAATTAAATCAAAATCAGTTTTTAGTTATTATTCAAAATTATTTGTTTTATTAATATATAAGTTTTTATTAAATAATTCTTACTTCATTGCTGTTACGAATGAGGAAAAAAAATCAATTAACAAGTATTTTAAAAATGTAAATTCAATAATAATCCCAAATCCATTTATATCTTCTTATAAAGTAGAAAAAAAAATTAAACCTCACATTTCATTTTTCGGAAGATTTAGTCCACATAAAAACTTAGATATAATTTTAAAAGGATTTGAAAAAGCAAGATTAAATTCAAAATGGAAATTAATTATTTATGGAATTGAAGATGATATTATTTATAAAAAAAAAATAAAAAATATAATAAAAAACTCTTCTTTAAAAGATAATGTACGTATCTTAAGACCTATATTTGATACAAACAGAAAATTTAAAAAATTATCTGAGAGCTTTCTAAATATATTAATGTCAAAATCTGAAATTTTAAGTTTATCAGTTTTAGAATCACTTAGTGTAGGAACTAAAAGTTTAGTAAATAGTAATATTAAATATCCAAAAAATATCTCAAAACTATTGTATTTTGCGAAACCAAATGCACTATCAATTGCGAAAAAACTCAATGAAATAGTTGGTATTAAAGAATATTCAGCAGAACAAAGAAAAAATATTCAGAATAATTTTAAAAAATCTTATAATAACCAAATTTCACAAGATAAGTATAAAAAACTCACAAAAAGATTAACACAATTTAATTTTAGAAATTTCGAAATTAATTTTTTTAACATTGCAATTGTTAATGGTTTAAATACTTTTTTAATTCCATATTTGGTTGTTATATTTTCTATAATTAATCCAAAGATATCTGCTGAAATTGGAATAATACAAGGTACAATTATATTTATATTACAAGTTTTCTCTTCAAATAGTAGAGTAATACTATTAAATGAGAAAGATGACCAAAACTTCGAAAATTTTATTTTTTTTAGGGTAGTTATATCTTCGTTAATAATTTTGTGTTTTAATTACTTTTTTAAAGATATTAAATTCATTGAAGAAAATTTTCATTTAAATCTTATTTTATTAGTACTGGTCTTTTGGATCAATGAAATCACACTAATATATCTAGAAAAAAATAAGCTTAATTTTTTTATGAAAATTTACATATATTTCCTAATTATATTCTATATTTTATTAACTTCATTTGTATTCATTAATAAATATAATTTTAATAATTTACTTAATTCTTATTTTATACTTGGATTGATACCTCCTTTATATTTTTTTAACTTAAACCTCATATTTAAAATTAAATACAAATTAAGATTTTTGTATGAAAATCTTTTTTCTTTTTTTTCAACTTTATCTGCTTCTATATCTGTATTATTTTGGAGGTATTCAATTTTATATTTTACTAATAAAGAGTTAGCAGGTGTTATATTTGCAATATTTTCTATTGCTTCTTTCCCAGGAACATTCTTTAATAATATATTAGGACAAACAATTTTAAGACAAAAAAAACTTAAAATTGTTTTTCAAAAATATGAAAAAATATTTTATTTAATTACTTTTTTTATAATTGGATTATTTTATATAATTCTTCAAAACAGTAATCAAATTTTAATAAATAATTTTATACTAAATACAATTACTCTTTCGTTTTTTGGGACTTTAATAATGTTAATATCTTTGCGGAAGAGACATAAAAACTTATTTCAATATTTTGGCGATAAAGAGAGTGTGTTTAAAAGAGATATTTTATATAGTTTATCTATATTTCCGTTAATTATAATTTTATACGAAATAGATGGAATCAATGGAATTTCATTTGCATATTTTTTCTCTGCGTTAGTATCTTATTTTTCCTACTCAATAAAATATGATTAATTTTATTATATTATCTAGATTTATTCTAACTATATTTTGTCTAATTTTTTCCTTCTATTCAATTCAATATTATGATGGTTCTAAGTATATATTTTTAATATTTAATTTTTCAATTTTAATTCTTACGTTTTATCTTACTTCAACTAATTCATCATTTTTCTCATTCTTTCTAGCATTTTATATGTTTATGGGGTTTTGGTTTAAATATAATTTTAGTTTAGTATTTAATAATGGATATGTATTTGACTCTGGTTTATTAAATTCTTCAAATATTGATAATGTTTTGGTAATTTCGATATATCTATTTATAGTAATAATAATTGCAAGTTTTCTTGAAAAAATTTTTTTTAAGTACGAAAAATTTTATATTTCTAAAAAAGAAAATTTATTTATTAAATTTTACTTAAACAATAAAATTATATTTCTATTTTTATTTATAAGTCTTTTTTTATTTGTAGCATTTATAAATTTTTATTTTAAAATTTATGTAAAAGGATTAATATTTGATAATAATTATAATCAGATACTTTTAAATTTATTAAAATGGTTATTGCTTTTTGGATTTTCTACCTTTAGTTGTTTTATCTTAAACTCAAATTATTTGAGTAATAAAAACACATTATTAATATTTTTTATAGTTTTTTTTGAAATTTTTATTTCAAATACTTCCATGCTGAGTAGATCGATGTTATTATTCGGCTTACCTTTTCTTTATTCATCTATATTTTATGCAAGTAATCATGATAATTTTTATAGGAAATTTCTAGTAATTTTATCTATGTACATTTGTTTTGTAACACTTTCTATCTATCTGGCAAATGAATTAAGAGCAAATTACATAAAAAAATTTAAATCTTCAGTAAAAACTGAAATGTTAAGTAAAAAAAAACTAACAGACGAAAGTGAAGATAATTTGGAAAAGGCAAATAGGTTTAATTTTCAATTAAATGAAACAGGCAAAGGACAGGTTAGCGCTAAAAGAATGACAACCTTTATTATAATAAATAGGTGGACTGGAATAGACTCTTTAATAAATGTTTCTAATTCAAAAAACCTAGGTTTTGATCTATTTTTAAACTCCTTCGAAGAGCAAAAAAGTAAAATAGGAAATACTTTTTATGAAAAAAATTTTAATTTAGAATATCAAAAACCATCATTTAGCATTAAAAATATTTATGTAAAAGGAAATACATTGCCGGGAATTTTTTCTTTTATATATTATTCGGGAAGTATTTTATTTTTGTTAACTTTTTCTTTTTCTATTTTTATAATCTTATCTTTTGTTGAAAAAAAAATTTACAAAATTACAAACAATAATATTTTTTACGTAGCATTTTTCTCTCATATTATTGTTAACCGTTTATTTAGTTTCGGTTATGCCCCTAAAGATACATATTTATTTGTTACTTCCCTAATTTTGTCGATTATTTTTATTTACTTCTTAGAGTCAGATAGATTTGAAAAAATATTTAAAAGTTTAAAATAACCAACTAGATAAAGAGTTATATTAGATATTAAAATAATAACTAACATTTGATTATTATTCATAAAGTAAACACTTAAAAAAATTGTTATTAGATTAAAAAAATTAATGGCAAACCCACTCAATGAATTTGACAAATTTGTGTTTAATTTAAGACTTCTAATCCAAATAAACAATAAAGTGTGTAGATGTTTCTTATCAGCTACATCTATTTTACTTCTATAAATATATCTTCTAATAATAGAAAAAAGGTTTTCAAAAGCAGGATACCACAACATATTTAATGCAATTATTGGGTTTAAAGAATTTATATTAATAATATCAATTACAATTAAGCTCATCAAAATACTTATTACATAAACACCATTGTCACCTAGGTAACATTTTCCAAATAAATTAAAAAAGTAAAAAACGCTAAATATTATTAATAAATAAACTAAGTTTAATTCATAATTATATGGGATTAGAAAAAATAATATAATAATATTATATCCAATTAAATTTCCATTAACACCGTCTATAAAATTCGAACCATTTAAAAAAACTAGCAAACATATTGCAGTAAATATCGTATTAAAAGTCGTAATAGATATAAATTTATCAAGAAAAAAAATATTAGTCTTGTAAATACTCAAATCCGATAGTTTTATAAACAAAATAATTAAAAATAGTTGCAATATTAATCTAGGTAACGGTTTAAAACTTGGCTTCGTATCTGAAAAAAAACCTAAAATAAAAAATAAAGATAAACAAATTATCAATATTTCATTAAAATTCACACTTAAAAAAATTTTACTTAAAATCAAAGTTGATAATATATAAATGCCTCCAGATAATGGAATTTTCCTACTTAATTTTATCTTATGTTTTTGATCAATATCTAATAAAAAATTTAATTTATGTTGGAAATAATTAGTTGTGATAATTAAAAGAATACATATTAATAAAAAGTAAATATAATTCATATATGTTTAATAGCGCCAAATTTACTACTAGATTCTTTTATTTATCATCAATTCTTGTTTTAATATTACCTTTTGCTCAAATATCTGGTCCATTTCTATCAGACCTAATTGTTAGTTCCTTAGCTTTATCATATATATTGTTTATTCTTTTTTTAAATAGAGAAAAACACAATAATCTTTTATTTCTAAATATATTAATTTTATTTTGGGTATATATTTCAGTTTGCTCTATTTTTTCTGATTATAATTATCTTTCCGTCAAACCTAGTATCTCTTATTTTAGATTCATTTTCTTTGTTTATGCATTCATACTTATCGTAAAAAATAATAATAATTTTTTAAAAAATTTTAATATTTCTTTAATATATTCATTATTAATTGTAATTTCTGATGGTTATATACAATTCATTTTTGGAAAAAATTTATTAGGGTTTGAACAACTAAGACCTGACAGACTATCTGGTCTATTTTATGATGAAATGATATTAGGTTCATTTCTGTCAAAATTTTTACCAATTATTGTTTTTTTGTTTTTTCATAACAAAAATTACAAAAATGTTAAATTTTTTAATTTAATTATAATTATATCGATACTCCCGATTATATTTTTAAGTGGAGAAAGATCTGCTTTTTTTCTTAGCATATTATTTTTTATTTTAATAATGCCTGCGATATTTTCTCTCAAAAAAATTATTGTAATATTATTATGCTTTATTACTTTTGGTTATATTGTATTGAATATTAACAACATAATCTATGATAGATACATCAGCCAATTAAAAACACATATAGTATTAAAAAGTCAAAATAAAACTATATTATTTCCTGAGCATATAGGTTTATTCAATTCAGCTTATGTGAATTTTTTAAATAATAAAATATTTGGTTCTGGTGTCAAATCTTTTAGAGAAACCTGTAAATTAAACAATAGTGAATTTAAAAAAGAAATTAAACAGATTAAACCTAATACGGATTATTGTTCTACACATCCACATAATTATTATCTTCAGTTTTTAACAGAAACTGGACTAGTGGGATTTTCAGTTGTATTTTTGTCATTATTATTTTGTATCTTCGAATACATTAGATATTTAACTATCTATTACTTAAAACAAAAAAAAAATAATGATTATATGCAAAGATATTTAATCTTGGTTTCAGGATCGATTATGTATTTATGGCCATTTACAACAACTGGAAGTTTCTTTAATAACTATAATTCTATTTTTATTTTTCTTAATTTAAGCTTTTTTTTATACTTCAGACATGCTTACATCTCAAAATTTAAAAGATAAAATAATAATTTATTCATTTTCAATTTATATTTTTTTTTGGAGTTATAATATTTTAGAATTAAAATTTTTAAGATATTTTATAATTATTCCAATTATAATATCTTTAGTAGAATATAAGAATTTAATAAAAATTGATCTAAAAAAATTTTCATTAATTCCTATACTTTTATTAATTCATTACTTTTTAGTTAACTTAAATAATAACGAACAAATACTTTTTCGAGACTTAATTGGAATAATATTTTTAACTTTGATAATGTTAACTTTTTTAACATACAGAGAAAAAATAAAAAAAAATTTTACAAACATATTAAAGTTTTATTTTTATTTTTTGATATTTTTTTCAGTATTATACGAGAAAAAAATATATGTTGGCTCGTGTGTTTCGTTTTTTTTTGATTATATCCCCTTATTAAATAATTTGTCGCTTTCGTCAGCTTTTTTTTCTGAAAATTCGCACTTAGCGATGATGAATGTTGGTGCAATTTTGTCGGCTTTTTATCTATGTTTTGATAAAAAGAACAATCAATTATTATTTCTTACTACCTTTGCGCTTTTAATAAACTTACTTAATTTAAGCACCACATTTTTAATGGGCTATATTATGTGCTCAATAATTTTTTTATTTTTGACAAAAAATAATATTTTTAAATTATTTTTGTTAATTAGTTCAATAATTTTGCTTTCTATGCAGTTATTTAATGAAGATTGTAATAAAAAGTTTGTAGGCATAAACATTGATGAAATTAAAGATGAAAAATTACAAAGAGGAAATGGTGGTTTAACATCAAAAATTTATGAAAGATCTATAATAATATCCTTGAAAACATTAAAAAATAAACCTCTTGGATGGGGTTATGATGGGACTATAAAAGCAACAAAAAATTACGAAAATTCTAGAAAACAAAAAAATCTACACATGGATCTATTAATATGGAAATTTAATTACAGAGATGCACTAGGAAATTTATTCAAAATAATAATTGAATTTGGATTAGTTTCTCTTGCACTACTGCCATTAATAATTAAGTTTTTCAAGAGACAAAATATAAATGAATTTGAAATCTTTATTTTATCAATTTTTTTTGTTCAATTATTCAGAGGAGCAGGATATATAAATGGTGGTTTTATTATAGCATTAACAGAAATATTCTTAGCAAGATATTTTTTGGCACGTCATGATTTTAAAAAGAATTAAATTAGTTTTGTACTAAATAAAATATTTTATCTTATATCTCTGAACTATAAATTTATCAGTGTTCCTTTTACAATTTTTTTCAAAATATTTATATTTGTGCAACAAAAAATACAATTTTCTTTTAATTTTTTCTGTAGAAGCATTATAATTTAATAGGATACCATCGTTGTTATTTTTTATTATTTCTTGAATACCGCCATTCGATATAGAAATTGTTGGTATCCCATAACTTTTTGCTTCTAAAACATTCATAGGGCAATTTTCAATTTTACTTGTTACAAAAAGTGTATTTATTTTTCTGTATATTGTATGTTGTTTTGACCAATTATAGTATTTTATATTTTTAAACCTTTTTTTATCAATTTTAAAAGAACCATCTCCAAATACATAATATTCAAATTTTTTACTGTTAATGTTTTTTGTTATTTCTAAATATTTATCTATTCCTTTTTCTTTTTCTAATCTTCCTACAAATCCTATTTTTAGCTTTTTGTAATTTTTTTTATATGCTTTAGTTGGTAATATTATTTTGTTATGAATAACATAATTTCTACTAAATCTAGTTAGAGGGAAATACTTGTTCCACCAAACTTTTGTAAAATTAGAGACATATGTAGACTTATAGATAAAAATTGAAAAAATTGATGTTAATAAACCTGATAAAATTTGTAGTAAATTTATATTTAACAAATGACTATGAAAAAAAAAAACTATTTTGGAATTTTTAAAAATCAACTTAATAAAAATAAAATATATTGCAAAAATTGTTGGGTTACTAATTATGAAAATATTTTCATTTAATCTATTTTTTTTAGTAATTTCAAAAAAAATCTTAATACATTTGAGATATTTATAAAGAACATCACATTTATAAAATTTAAACAATTTTTTTTTTTTCAATTTATTTAAAATTACATTTTCAGAGTCTATTAAAATCAATTGAACTCTTTTTGTTAAAAAAAACTTTATCAAATTATTTTGAAATGTCCTTATTCCGCCAGTTGCATTAGATAAAAAAATAACATTTTTTTTTTTCATTAGTAAAATTATAAACTGTATTTTTTAAAATATAATGAATTAATTTTCTTTATTAAAATAATAAATTTTGTAACCATTAAAATTATCTAAATTAATATCATTTAATGTAAAATCTTCACCAGTATAAAAGTGTGTACAAGGGCTAGAACTGTAATAACATTCCTCGTTAATCGACTTATAAAAGAAAATTTTATTATTTTTTTTAATTGGTAAATGCTTTTTTTTTTCATAATTTTTTCCACTGCCATATATATTCGGCCAAACATTTATCTCATTATCTAAACCTTTATAAATTCTATTTCCATTTTTTAATAAAATTATAAATAATAAAAAAATTGAAATATGAATTAAAAATTTTTTAAATCTTTGTGAATTATCAAAAAAATTAAATTTTATAATCAATAGAGAAATTAAAATACTAAAAAATGATGCAAAATATCCATAACCATATCTAAATAATGGAAATTTAAAAAACCATAAAAGAGTGCCAACTAAGCATACTATTAAACATGCATAATAATTATTATTTATATTAAAGTTTGTTCTGATTTTATTTTTATTCCTTATTTCATAAACAATAAAAAATACTGTCAGTAAAAGAAAAAATAGGGATAAAGGGAATATTTTTTTTATTATTTTTTTTCCCTCAGATTTAGTCCACGTATTTACCCATTCATAATTATCTAGATAATTTTCATATGATTTTCTTTCTCCAATTTGGTTTACCCAGCCCTTGGTCCAAGCTTCATTTTCAAGTCTTGCATTGATGGCATTACTTTCTCTGTTACTTCCATTATCATACCAATATAAATTTTTAATACAGGTCTGCTCCACTGGGAATATTATACATCCCGAAACCATGATATTCTTTCCAGTATATAAAATAATAAAAATAAAACAGAAAATACTAGCATTATTTAATAAATTCCTTAATTCAAATTTTTTAAAAATAAAATAAACAGGTAACAAAAAACATATTAGCAATGTAACTTTATTTAAAAAAATAAATGTGGATGCGTAAATAGTCTTTTTAATTTTTAATAAGTTATCTTTATGTCTTAAACTTTCTAATATTAAGTAAAAAAATAATAAATTAGCAGGAGCATCGTTACCAAAGTCGCTATATCGATTTACTCTGAAAATTACAAAGGAAAATAATAAAAACAATACTACTTTATATAAATTGTCATTTTTACTATTTAAAAATTCTAATATACAGTACCCAACAAAATTACAGAATAATAATCCAACAGGTATCGTTATCCCCTTTTCTCCAAATATGTGGTTGTTATAAATTGATGAAAAATATTGAATTATTGATGTGTGCCCGAATCTAAAATGAATATTATTTATTCCAATTATTATTTTGCTTTCATTTAAAATACTAACATAAGGTAAGTGATAAGATCCTGCATCTGGTCTATATGTGCCATCATAGGATATTGTTAACATAAATAGTAAAGAAATAGGTAATGAAAATAATAATACTTTCTTTACAAAATTTTTGTTAAATAAAAAAAAATATAAAACAAACGGAAATAATAATAAAATAGTATTAAAAGATTTATTTAGACTTATAAAAAAATTTGCAAATAAAGCAATAAAACACAAAATAAATGAACCGAAAAAAAATAATTCAAATAAATTGTTGTTAATGGCAGCATTTTTATCGACAAAAAAGTAGAAAAATAAATAACCACATATATAAATATGTATAGAGGTTAAATATCCATAAATTAAAACTTCTATCATTAAAATTATTAGTGTTTATTTAATAAGGATTTTTTTTATATGTTTTTTAAAACTTTTGAAACAATAAAATATAAAGTTATAAGATATATTGAAAGTAATTATAAATTAAATTTATTAATTTATAACAATATT
>MDTG01296114.1_pt1 | contig 24988 bp, 25 predicted proteins | sample 811421 | NCBI WGS metagenome assembly MDTG01 (sample SAMN05326645, study PRJNA326480) | marine metagenome | isolation source: seawater | place: Pacific Ocean: South East | collected 2011 | reverse complement strand
CTTTTTCAAATCTGAAGCAGTTTCAAATAAATATTATAAATTAACCAATTTAAATAAATTTTCTTATTATAGATTTTTTAGATATCCAATTAGAATCTTAACATATGGATTAACTTATCCTTTCGTATTTTCATCAAAAATTTTCAAAATTTTATACATCAATTCAATTTTTAGAAATAGGAAGATTAAATTTAGGGAATTTTTTTAAAATTATTTGGGCTACTAACTATCATTCTTAAAATAGGATGCGCTTTATAATAAAAATATTTAATATTTCGTCGATTTATATATTTATTTTTTGAAATTTTCTTTTTAAGAAATTCAATTAAAGCATTTGATCTTATTTCATTATCAAAATTTTTTTCAATATTTCCAAAATTTTTTGGAGGATTAAAAAATTTTTTAAATATAATTTTTCCCTCATCAATATTTCTATTCATAATGAATAATGAAACACAAATTTTTTTTTTTGAGAGCAAGGTATAATAAATCGTTGTACTACCTTTAAAAAATGGAAGATCACCAGAATGACAATGGATCAATTTTTTCCTTAATAAATCATCATTTTTAATAATTTGCCCAGGGTATCCAGAATAAATAAATCTACCTGAAAGATTCTTTAAGTCCGATTTTTTTACTAACAAAGGACTATTTATATCCTCTACTTTGATAAATTGAGTTACATTTAATAAATTTTTACTTTTAATTAATTGATATGTAGCTTTCTTTTTATTTGCAAAATATATTATTTTTGAAATTTTTATTTTAGCTCTAATAAGTGATTTTATATAAAAAAAAGATCTTTCTGTCTCAGCAACAATTAAATTCAAATTCATAAAAATTTTTTTAAAATTTTTTCTTCTAGTCGAAAACTTTTGCATGAGCCACGGTAAACTTTCTTTGTTTTTAAAAAAGTCAATATTACAATATCATTGATTTTAAGAAGTGAATTAAGTTTTTGCATATCATTGATTTCTTTTAGATTAAAAATTTTTTTACCTAATAATATTAATGAGATTAAAGATTTTATTTTTTTATTATTTTTTTCATTTCTTAAATATAGATGTGAGTTAAAAAATTTGTAATCTCTTAAGGTATTTTTTTTTAAGCTGTATCTAGCTGATAAATATTTGTTGTGTTTAGAATTAGTAGAAATATATTTATTTTTTTTCTCCAACTTGCTTATTAGTAGTTTTATTTTTTCTCTATTGATGAAATCATTTTTTGTAAAAGTAACTCTTCTATATTTTTTACTAATCATTTCACTTAGTTTATTTTTCAAAATATTAAGTCTATTTAAAATTTTTTGATTTTTTTGCGATGATTATATCTTTTTTTTCATCTATTTCATGCCAATAACTTTTATAAGGTTTAATATTAATTCTTAAATATTTTCTTTTAATACTCTCATTCAAAAAAGAAGTCATATCTAATCCTTTATTTTGAAATTTAAAAAAATCAGATAACTCTAAATATTTTTTTTTTGTAAATTTCAAAATGCCACAAAATTGATATTTTGGATATTTGTTAAGAATTTTTCCTCCAATTTGAGTAACTTTTTTCTTTTTAATTTTTAATTCTTCAGCATCTATTAATATCTTTTTTTTCGACATTCTTTTTTTCCAGTATTCCAACCAATTTAGATTTACTGGTAAAATATTATTTTTAACTTTTAAAAGTTTTATGATGTTAGGGTTAAAAATAATATCTCCATAGCAAACAACAACATCATCATTAATATATTTTTTAGCTAAAAACATGCTATAGACCATATTAGTTTTTTTATAATCTTTGTTATGCACAATCTTAAAATCTAAATTTTTAGCAATATTTTTTAATTTCTCTTTTTTATATCCAGTAATTATTATTTTTTTTTTAAAATTTTTAAAAAATTTTTTATTTCTTTCTAATAAAGTTTGGCCTTTAATTTTTACTAGACATTTGGGACTATTCCTTAATTTGCTTGGTAATCTTGAGCCTCTCCCCGCTGCCAAATAAATTAAAATCATAAGAAATTTTTGATTAATTTAAAGTCTAATTTCTTAAACGTTTTATATCTTTCAGGGTGCCAAATAACACCCAATATTTTTTTATTCTTCATAACAAAACATTCTATATTTTTTTCTTTATCAAAACACAATGGTTCACAATTAGAAGGAACTTTTTTTATGTATATATTATGATAAGAATTTACCCTTGAATTTAAAAAATTAAATTTTTTTGAAAAAATTTTATGTTCTCTTATTTTTCCTTTTTGATATTTAAGTTTACCCCCTTCCTTTTTAACAATAAATTGTGCCCCATGACATATCGCTAAAATTGGAATTTTCGATTTTTTTGCCTTCAGGTAAAAAAATTCATCAAGTTTTTTTCGAAATCTTGACCTTTTTGAATTATCTTTGATATCATTTCCCCCAGACAAACATAAAAAATCAAAATGATAATTCTTTTTTTCACAAAGAATTACAAATTTACTATTTTGTTTAATTTGTCTAAAAAAAGATAATAACCTTAAATCAACTGAAAATTCAATTTGATCTTTGTAAGGCTCTCTAATTGTGGGGACTATACCTATTATCATAAAATTTTAAAATTTTTATTTTTGCAATCGAAAAATATTTTTTTTGAATTAGATACTTTCTTAAAATTATTTTCTCCAATTCCAATAATTGCCGGTATACTTAATTCAGAGCATCTGATGGACATATGTGAATTAAAACCACCATATTTTGTTATGAGACCCTTTATTTTGTGACTGAAAATAAAGTCGTAACCTGGATCTGCATTTTCAATACATATAACTTTATTACTTAAATCTATATTACGACCCAAATTTAATTTTAATAAATCTCCCTCACAAGTTTTGTCTGTGATATAATTTGGATGATCTTCAGGTATTTTAACAATATATAAGTCTTTTGGACTTAAAATTACATCAGGTAAATCAATATAATAGTTATTTAAATATTCAATCTTATTCTTTTTAATCATTTCTTTAATTTGACTAGCAGCAGTCGATGAATTTAGATTATAATAAAAATCTGTTATATCATTTATTTTTAGATATGATAAAGAATTAGCTTCTATTTTGTGTTTTTTAGCAAATGATTTTAAATTATTAAAAACTAAATCTATACTTTTCATAAAAATAAATTTTGAATATTCTCTGTCACGTATAGATTCTTTTAAAAAGTCAATAAATTTGGTAAAAGTTATTTTTTTATTAAATTTTCTTATAAATCTAATAATTTGTTTTTTTTGTATTTCTGAAAAGTAAAACTTATTTTTTTTTGGAGAAGTTACTTTTCTTTTTTTAAATAATTTATTGTATGCTGAATTGTAATTAGGAGAGCTTATTTCATAAGAATTCGGTCTTAAATGTCCATATTTTGATAAAAATTTTGATTTATTTAAAGTATTAAAATCTTCAGATAATTCAGATGATATTGTTTTTACAGATTGCAAAAATTCATTCTTATCATCATTTGTAAAAATTTTATTTTTTACAAAAGAGTCTATTATCTCAATTGCAATAAAGCCACATCTAGCCAAACCAGCAAATGGCAATGTGCCAAATTTTTTACAATTTTCAATATGCCAATAGATCTTATCAAAAAAATACATGTTAGATCCCTCAATTTTTTTTTGTTTATCAATAAGGTTTTTTATTTTGTTTAGATCTTTATTTTTTTCCTCTATCGATAGATTATTAATTTTTTTTAAACAAAAAATAATTTTTAAAATTTCTTTTTTGGAAAACTTTTTTTTAAGATCAAATTTAATTTTTTTTTCTAAATTTACAGAGTAACATGAATAAATTATTTCTTTTTCAATTTTATCGTGCAGAAATTTATTTTTACCAAATTTATTCAAATAAAAATTAATAAGTTTTACTTTAGTTTGTTTTGTAAGATCTCTTGGAATCCAAGAGTTAAAATCAACTTTAACATCTATAAATGGGGTATTGTAAAATGTTGTCATTAGGTGAAACTGACTTATATCTTGAAATCCATAATTATATCTATTTTCAGACCAAACATGATCTGTAATAAGTTCTCTATATAAAGATAAGGATAAAGGTTTTGGTTTTTTTCCTATAATCTCTGCGGGGTTCCAGTCAGGCATAACTCCAAAATAAGTTGTCTGACCAAATTCTGTATTTTGTTTTTTTTTAAGTTTAAGAATTTTTTTTTCTAGATTTGATAAATATCTTTCAAAATTCGCATGAGTCAACGTAGATTTATAATCTTTTCTTTTAATTGGTAGATTTAATTTACGGGCTTGTAAAATAAAAACTTTGTTATTTTTATCTATACAAAACTCAACATCAAGTTCACAATTGTAAATTCTTTTTAATTTTAGAATTTCATGAACAAGTTTTTGAAACTGCGAATTAATTTTATATTTTTTGTTAGGAAAATATTTAAGGGTATGTGTTTTTTTTCCACCAGAAGTTACCACAGTAGGATTGGGACCTTGATGATAATTTATTACAATATATGGACTATAAGTATTCAAATCCGTTGTTAAAACTACACCAGATAATTTAATATTTTTTACCATTGATTGAACAAAAAAAATATTTTTTCTTTTATTTTTACCGTAAGAATTAATTACTTTAGAAATATGTTTCTTCAAAGAATTTGCATCTTTGACTTCGGAATTTATAATTGATGTATATTTGCCAGCGTTTGATACTTTTGAACCATCCTCATCATTGGCAGAAGATCTAATTGCAACAAGATTTCTAAACTTTTTCTGTATTATATCTATCGTTTTTTTTTCATTTTTTAAAAAATCTGAACATTTAAATATTTCTAATGTGGGAATATGAAATTTTTTTTTCTTTAAGTATAATAAGTTTAAAGCTTTATTGTTTTTCATTAAATTTGCCATATTTTTGATATAAATATAATAACAATAATTAATAATATGTATCTAAAACAATTTATTAAAAATACCAACTTAATTTTAATTTCACATGGTTTCGGAATGCAAACTCAATTTATTGAATCATTACTAGATGGTCATTCGAAAATAATTCAATTTCCGACAAATTATAAAGATTATTTTCTAAATTTGAGGAGTCAAAAATTTTCTGACGCTATTGAAGAATTTATAAATCTAAATCCTGGTTATGTTTATGATATTTTTAACGTTCATAATAATGAATATTTTATTATTGATAGTTCACGGGTAACGCCAATGATAGAAGATAGAGACTATTTCTATTTCGATAAGAAATCTTTATCTCGAATTAAAAAGAATGATAAATTAAAAAAGTATTATAATTTTATAAAAAAAAATTTATTTAAAAGATTTAAAAAAAAATTTTTGTTCGAGGAAAAATTTTTTAAATCATTCAAAAAATCAAATGATTTTAATCTTTTATATAAAGAAGCCAGACCAGTATATTTAATAAATAAAAATAGATTTAAAAAAATATATGAAAAAGAATTAAATAAAATAAATTTTGTATTAAATTTTAATAAAAAAAATTTACTTTTATTTTTACATTATTGTTTAGCCATATATTTTAAAAAAAACCCACTGAGAATAAAGTATATATTATTTAATCTTCATGACTATAAAAATATTAATGAATTACTTTTAGATTTTAATGACTCAACTCATTTAGTTGTTGGACAAGATTTTAAAAGAAGATTTTCAAGAAATAAATTTAAAGCCCAGACGCATCATGAAAGTGTAGTGCAGTTTTGTTATAAAAATATTACTGATATTGACTATTTATTAAGATCTTTTGAGATTAAAAAAACTAAAAACTACCTATTTTTTAATGAGTATATAAGTCAGAATAAAAATAAATTTATTTATAAGATTTTAAAAGTTTTAAAACTTAAAAATGAAGAGATATGCTTCAGGCCAACATTTATGTCTCTTAAAAGTTATGGTAATTCTAGAAATAAAAAGATACTATATGGTTTTTCATCGGATTTTGCATATACCGACTGGTGGAACTATTTAAAAGATGACGAAATATATTACTTAGATTACTTTTATAGAAATTTCTTTAAATATTTTAAAAATAAGCCGAGTAAACTTTTTCTTGAAAAAAAAAATATAAGTAAAAATATTTTTACACTATTAAAACTTTTTTTTATGGATGATTACAAACATTTTTGCAAAAATGAAATGAGTACAAAATCACAAGTGGATAATTCAAAAGTTTTTAAGTTTAATATATATGATAGGCATATAAGGCTACCATTAAAACTCACCTTATACACAATAATTTACCCTATAATTTTTTTTTACAAGGTTTACAAAATTGAAGAAATCAATAAAAAGTATAAAAATAAAAAAATTCAGTTTCGGGTATTTCTGTAATTTAGTAATTTAAAATGATTAAAAAAAAAAAATTTGATAAATTTGTTAATCAGTACTTTAAAAGTTTTTCCTCAAAAAATTTAAGTGAATTAGATAAAATGTTTTCTAAAAATATAGTTTTAATTGACTGGAATGTTAATGTTAAAGGCAAAAAAAAAGTTTTAGATATGAATAAACAGTTTTTTAAGAATAAAAAAATTAAGGTCAATTTAAAAAGAATATTTTACAATATCAAGCAAAGGGCTGTATCTTGTAAGATTGATTTAAAAATAAATAATAAAAAATTAGATATCATTGATTTAATTCATTTTGATAAAAAAATGAAAATTGTAAAAATTGAAGCATATTTGGGATGACAAAAAGAAAAAATACTTCAAATAAAATAAAAAAAGTAAATAAACCTTGGGGATATGAGCTGTGGATTGCCTCAAAAGAAAATAAGGCCAAGTTCGCAATGAAAGAAATTTTCATAAAATCTGGATTTAAAACTAGTTTTCAATTTCATGAAAAAAAAGAAGAATGTAATTATATTATAAAGGGGACTGGAAAATTTTACATATCAAAAAAGAGGATCAATTTATCTAAGTTCAAAAAAAATCAATATAAAAAACAGGAATTAAAAAAAATCATAAAAAATTTGAAAACCTATAATCTAAAAAAAGGATCTTCATTTTATGTAAAGCCTTTATTTGTTCACAGTGTAAAATCTACAAAAAATTTATTAATGATGGAGTCATCTACTTTACATCTTGATGATGTTTATAGAATTTTTGACGAAAGTGGAAGAGGACATGGAAGAATTAATTCAGAACATAAAAATGAAAATTCCAGATAAAAATACAAATTTTTTTTTTAGTGTCTCAAACAATCCCAGCTCAAGAGGTTCGAACTTTTATAACAAACTATTTTTTAAAAAAAAAAAAAATAATATTTATTTTCCAATTTTAATCAAAAATAATTTAGATTTCAAAAAATTTATAGATTTTTCAAGATTAGGAATAATTAAAGTTGGCGGGATGAGTATATCAATGCCATTCAAATCCTACGCTCTTAAATTTGCAAATATAAAACACAAATCAACAATAATTTCAAAAAATATAAATACCTTAATTTTTAAAAAAAAAAATATTTATGCCTATAATTCTGATTTTTTAGCAGCAGAAAAAATTTTAAAAAAAAAAAAATTTGATAATTTTATAATTATGGGTGCTGGAAGTTTAGCATCATCTTTTATAAACTTATTGAGAGGAAAAAAAATATTTATATTCAACAGATCAAAAAAAAATGTAAAAAAAATTATTTTGAAACATAATAATGTATTTGAATTAAATCGAAAAAATTCAAAAAAACTAAAAAATGTATGTATAATTAATGCAACACCTAAACATAACCATAAAAAGCTTCTTAATTTAGTTGATTTTAGTAGAGTAAAATATATTTGTGATTGTATTATTGAAAAAGAAAGTAAATTAAGCAAAATCTCCAAAAGATACTTTATAAAATATACTAATGGGGATCATTTTTATGAACATCAAAGAAGTTATCAACAAAAAATTTATTTAAATGAAAAATTATAAAGTTTGTATTTTAGCAGCTGGCATTGGAAGCAGATCTTTTGATCCTAATATAAACAAAGCTCTTTTGCCATTAGATGGAAAAGCGGTAATCTCAAATATAATTGATAAGTTTGAAAAAAAACAAAAATTTGTTATTGCATTAGGTTATTTGTCAGACCAAGTTAAGCAATATTTAAAACATGCACATCCAAATACAAAATTTGAATTTGTAGATGTAAAAAAATATTTTGGTGTTGGTTCAGGGCCGGGCCACTCTTTGTTATGTTGTGAAAATAAATTAAAATGTCCGTTTATAATAACTTCAGTTGATACAATTGTACTGGAAAATGTTTCAAATCCATCCGAAAATTGGATGGGAGTAGCACCAGTTAAAAATACCTCTGATTTCTGTACAGTGCAAACTAATGCAAATTTAGTGACAAGAATAGATGATAAAACCTTAAATGATAATCGATTAGCTTGGATAGGTTTAGCTGGAATTAAAGATTATAAGTATTTTTTTAGCTGTTTAAAAAAAAATCAAAAACATACAAATAATGAAATACAAATTTCTAATGGCTTAAAAGGCCTTATGGCTAAAAGTATTAAAACTCAAAATTATACGTGGTACGATACTGGTAGTTATGCAAACTATAAAATTGCTAAAGAAACATTAGAGGATATAAAATTCGACTTTTCAAAACCTGATGAATATATTTTTAAATTAGAAGATAAAATTATCAAATTTTTTATTAATGATAATAAGGTAAATTTATTAAAAAAAAGATGGCAAAGACTAAAAAAATTAACACCTAAAAAATTAAAATTCACAAAAAATTTTTTAAGTTATGAAAAATTTGAAGGTAGCACTCTTTATGAGGTAATTAATAACTCTATTGTGAAAGATCTTCTTAATTATTTAGACAAGAACTTGTGGCAATTAAAATCAAAAAAAATATCTAAAGAATTTCATCGGGATTGTTTAAGCTTTTATAAGCATAAGACGAAATCAAGAATAGATCTCTTTTATAAAGAAAATATTTTTAATGATAGGATATATAAAATAAACGGTGTGTTAAGGAAAAAGCTTTCACATTATATGAATCAAATTGATTGGAAAAATATTTCAAAAGGAATAGAGAGCAATTTTCATGGTGATTTACAATTTGATAATATAATCTTTAATAATAAAAATAAAATATTTAAATTAATTGATTGGAGATCAGACTTTAATAATAAAACTATTAAAGGTGACCTTTATTATGATATATCAAAATTATATGCAGGATGCATACTACCATATAGTCAAATAAAAAAAGGCCAATTTAATTTTGCATACGAAAATCAAGAAATATTATTTGATTTTCAAGTAAATAATAATCTCATAGATGCCAAATATGAATTAGAAAAATTTATTGAAAGGAAAAAATTAGATATAAATAAAGTGAAAATAATTTCGTCCATTATTTTTATAAATATGGCACCATTACATATCGAGCCATTTTCTCATTTATTATATTTTTTAGGCATTTCAAAGCTAGCAGAAGTATTAAAATGAAGCAAACTAATCATCTTAATTTAAGAAAAATTGGCATAGGTCCAATGAGTCCAGAAGTCATAGAGGCTGTTTATAAATATTCTTCCATAAATAATAAAGAACTGATGTTAATCGCCTCAAAAAATCAAATAGATTACAATGGCGGTTATGTGAACAATTGGAACACAGAAGAATATTCTAGATTTAATAATGAAATGAAAAAAAAATACTTTAATTCCAAAATAAAAATTTGTAGAGATCACTGTGGTCCAGGCTTTAATGGAAAATACCAACTAAAAGATGTCTATAAAACAATTGACTCAGATATTGAAAATGATTTTGATTTAATCCATGTAGATTTCTCAAAAGCAAAAAAAAACTATAAAGAAATCTTAAAACTCTCTAAAAATGCAATATTATACATTAAAAAAGTAAATCCAAAAATACAAATTGAAATTGGGACAGATGAAAATTTTGCTCAAAAACTTTCCTCAATAAATATTAAAGAATTTTTAGATGAGATGGATTTTTTTTTAGAGTTTATGGATCCCGAATATTTTGTAGTCCCAACAGGTAGTTTGGTAATGGAAGATAAACAATTTGGTTTTTTTAACAATAAATTTATAAAATCAGTACATGAAAGAATTAAAAATAGACCAATACTATTAAAAGAGCATAATGCTGATTATTTAAATTCTCAAAGTATTAATTTAAGAAAAGAGTTTATAAGTGCTTTAAATATAGCGCCTCAATTCGGTGTATTTCAAACAAAATTCATTTTAGATGAATGTACTAAATTTGGGATTGATACAACTGATTATCTCAATGTTTGCTATGCATCAAAAAAATGGGAAAAATGGCTATATAATACTAATTATCAAGATGTTTATAAGTGTTCAATTTTAGCAGGTCATTACAACTTTCAGGACAAAACTTACAAAATAATAATTGATAAACTAAACAATGTTCATGAGGATTTTAATAAAAAGATTGTTGATGCACATTATGAAATTATAGATCATTACGTTAAAAATTTTTATTAAATTGAAAAAATCCAAAATAAAAAAATATAAAATTGCTTTTTTTGACAGAGATGGAGTATTAAACTCATCTAAAATCAATAATGGTTATATTGGAAATATTAAAGATTTTAAATGGATACCTGGTGCAAAAAAAACAATAAAATTTTTTAAGGAAAATGGTTATAAGATAGTTGTAGTTACAAATCAATCAGGTGTTGCTAGAGGGTATTTTAAAATTTCAAGTATTCATAAAATTCATAATCATATTCAAAATGAGCTTAAAAAAATTTCAACATCAATTGATCAATTTTATTTTTGCCCTTACCATAAAGATGGGGTAGTAAAAAAATATAAAAAAAAAAGTATTCTTAGAAAACCAAATAATGGAATGTATAAATTGGTAGAAAAAAAATGGGGAGTTGACAAAAAAAAATCTTTTATGATTGGTGATCAAAAAACAGATATGATATTTGCAAAAAAGTCTAAGATAAAGGGTTATTTATTTTCATCAGGCAATTTATATAATTTTGTAAGAGAAAAAATTATAAAAAAAAATCTAAAAAATGACCAAAAATAAAATTGCAATCACTGGAGGGTTAGGTCTCGTAGGTAAAGAGTTGATAAGAATTTTTAGTAAAGGTAATTTTGAAATCATTGTTATTGATTTGAAAGGTCAATTAAATAGAAATAAGAATTTTATTAATACATATAAAAATGATAAAATAAATTTTGTTGAATGTGATGTAAACAGTAAAAAACTTATAAAGATTACAAAAAATTGTAAAACAGTAATTCATTTAGCAGCAATGCTTGGAGTTGAAAATACTGAAAAAAATAAAAGTAAATGTTGGAAAATTAATGCGCTAGGAACTCAAAATGTTTTAAATGCTTGTAAAAAAAATAATATTAACCGCTTAATTTTTTCATCTTCTTCGGAAGTATATGGTGAGCAAATACATAGAAGAATAAAAGAGAATCATCCATTGTTGGGAAAAAATATTTATGCTAAATCAAAAATATTTTCAGAAAAAATCATAAAATTATTTAAAAAAAAAAATAAAAAATTTCATTACTGTAATTTGAGATTATTTAATACTTATGGTGCAGGACAGGTAGCTAAATTTTTTATTAGTAAGGCTTGTTATAATGTAAAAAATGATAAAAATATTATTATTAATGGTGATGGCAATCAAATCAGAGGGTATTGTTACGCATCTGATACAGCATATTATATATATCTTTGTAATAAAAATTTTTCACAAGTAAAAAACCTTTCATTAAATGTGGGAAATTCAAAAGAAGTTTATAATTTGAAAAAAATAATAATGATAATAAGTCAAATTTACAAAAAAAAAATAAAATTTAGATTTAGTAGAAAATTTAAAAATACAGATAGAAACTCATCACGTGAGATTTACAATAGGATTTGTGATACAAAAAAAATAGTTTCTAGATTGAAATATAAACCAAAAATTAAAATTCAAGAGGGTATATCAAAAGTAATTTCACAAAATAAGATTTTCTCAAACTGGCCAAACTAGTTTAAATTTAAAGCTTCATTCATAAATTTAATCATCAGTGCCATCCTTATTAACAGTATGTCTTAGTCTGAAGCCTTTTGACGTTTTTTTCCACAAATGAGGTGATCTAAAAGTATCACAAATTTTAGTAAAATCTGTTTTCTTTAATTCAATATAATCTAAAATTTCATCAAAATATCTTGAAGGAAATTCACCATCAAATTTTTTTACTAAATTCATTCCTTCTTCTCTAGTTAAGTGATTGTTTCTAATTTCTTGTGAGGCATCATGAGTTGCTCTCCCAATACCAAATTTAATAAAAGTACAGTAATAGTGTAAATCATCTATTTTATCATCAATACTATTATATTTGCTGTAAGTTCCCTCTGTTCGAAATGGTCTTGGTTGAAAATTGGTTTTATCTACAGCAAAATAATAAGCCTCTTGTGGTATCCATTTTAAGTAATAGCCTAAATAGTGAACGGCTAATTTACTAGAAGTAACATCTTTATTTGTCAAAGGTAAAAAAGGTTTTAAATCTTTTATTGAAAGTTTATATTTAGTCTCAAGTTTTCTTAGCGATAGTCCAGCTAAATAAATATTATTATAATTTTTTGATGAAAAATATTTATTCTCTCTGTGAGATAAGGACATATTTTTTTTTGGATTTCCATACTCAGCTTCATTTTCTCCATAAAAAACTAAAGGTATGTTAAATTTTTTAGCTATAAGGGGTGGGATATTTTTTTGACCTAAAACAAATGTTTGAAATGGATGGAATAAATTTTTAATAGAAAGTTTGGTTAGTAACTTCATGACTTTACCATTTTGTTTATATGTTAAATTATCAAAACCACCTTTATTTATCCAATTGAGAAAATTTTTATAACCATAGTCCGTATATAATATTGGAGGCCATGTTACAGTTAAGGGATTCATTCCATATTCATATTTTAGCACATGAGCGGCATAAACGCTGTCTTTGCCACCGCTTCCCGGTACAATACAATCATAGTCACCATTTTTACTTCGATATTTATTGAGTAAAATTTTTAATTCTCTTTTTCGCTTCACCCAGTCAATATTTTTTTTTTCTTCAGCAACTCTACAAGCGTCACAAATTCCATTTTTATCAATGACTAAATATGATGCTTTATTTCTTTCTCTTCTATGGCCAAATTCTGGATATGAACATGGTCTTTGATTTGAAGTTACACATTTTTTACAAAATATTATTTTTTTTGGTAAGTTAAAAAAAGTTCTCATTTAAAATTTTTTTTTTTAAATTTTTATAGATTATTAAACCGTTATTTCCACTTTTTTCTGGATGAAACTGATAACCTTCAACATTTTCATACTTTATAGCTGCACAGAACTCCGTATTTTCAAACATTGATTTGGCTATTATTATTCTTTCTGATTTGGGCGTGCAACAAAATTTATGAATAAAATAAAAACTTTTATTATCTAATTTAGAACTCAAATTAGAATTTTTATTATTTCTTAATTTAATTTTTTCCCATCCAATATTTAATTTAGAATTCTTTTTTTTATTTTTTGGAATTAAATTTAAAACTTTACCTTTAATTATCCCCAAACCTTTTGTCTTTTTAATTTCTTCACTTTCTTCAAATAATAATTGCATACCAAGACAAACTCCAATTATAGGTTTTCCAGATTTTTTGAAATTTGTGATTACTTTAATTAATTTATATTTTTTAAGGTTGTTCATAGCTTGGCTAAAAGCACCAACGCCTGGTAAGAATATACTTTTAGATTTTTTTATTGTATTAGGATCTTTTGTGATAATAGTTTTTAAACCTACATAATTACATGCGGATTGCACACTTCTAAGATTTCCCATTTCATAATCTATAATAGCCACATCATGCATTAGTTTTTTTATTTATAAAATTTTTAATTTTTTTAATTGTGGTAGTTTTAAAATCTTTATAATCAATTTTTTTATTTGTAAATTCATAATTGCCCTCAGCATAATTTCTTGTATCAAATTTTAATTGATTTTTTGCACTGTAATGAAGTGCTGATCCAATACATATTCCAGATATGTTGGAAAATCTTAAAATTTCATTAATATGTTTTAATTTTCCATAACCTCCGCTAATTATAAAAGGTATCGAAATAGTATCACTTAAAAGATTTATTAATTCAACATCAAAACCATTTCCAGTGCCCTCTTTGCTTACAGAGGTAATAATTATTTCACTAGCGCCTCTGTCTTCAATTTCTTTAGCCCATTTAGTAACATCAAGATTTGTTTCTTCTCTACCTGAATTGACTAAACACATATATTTATCTCTAATTTTTATTGCCTCTATAGACGCAATTATTGTTGAAGATCCAAAATATTTTACTGATTGATTTAATAATAAAGGGTTTTTAATTATGCTACTATTAAAAAAAATTCTATCAGCCCCTGATTTAAGTAAAAATTCAATATCTTTTAAATTTTTAATACCACCTCCAACAATCAATGGTATAAAAAATCTTTCAGTAATTTTTCTTATAAAATTACTTAAAGATGCCCTATCATATAAACTGGCAACAACATCATTCAAAAGTATTTCATCAGCTTTATCTTTATAATATTTTTCAATGTAAAGATTCGCATCTCCCAAAGCTCTAAATCCTTCAAGATTTATCCCTTTCACTAAATTATTTCCTTTAATATCTATTCTTGGAATTATTCTTATTTTTTGAGATAGATTTTTCATTTAAAATCAAAGAATATTAAAGAGCTAATTCAAATCTATTTCGAGAATTGAAAAAGGATGTAATAAATTTGTACCATTCATAATTAATTTTTTTTTTTCTGTATCTATCGTCCATGATCTCAAATAATCATTGTGATTTTGTTTAATTCTTTTTTTCATTGTAAAGTCGTAAAATCTGAACTTTCTGACACTTTTATGTTCTTTTAAATATTTTGAAATAGTTTTTTTTGAAAAAACATTATAACCACTTTCCCAAAATTTAGGTTTTCCTGACATCCAATTTTCAGATTTTGAAAATTTAATATTTACTTCAAATGGATAATTATTAAAAAAAGTAAAAATATAAATTCTACCTTTAGGTTTTGTCCATCTAATCAAGTTATTAATTGATAGCTCAAAAGAGTCAAATATTGATAAAACTCCTAGGCAAAAAGAAATATGAAATTTGTTTTTGTTTGTTAAATTTTTATCCAAAATTGAACCTTGAAAAAAATTTACATTTTTTACCTTTCTTCTAGCTTTTATTATTAATTCATTAAGCACGTCAAAACCAATTATATTAAAGTTTTTGAACTTTTTTTTTAGGTAATAGCAAAATTCTCCATTAGAACATCCAATATCTCCAACATTTAATTTTTCTTTCAATGAATAATTTCGTTTTAAAAGTCTAATTAAAAAAACAAAAATTTCTTTTGGTCTTTCATATCTATTTTCTTTAAGATACAATCTATCATGCAGTCTGACGGTTTTTTGAAACTTTTTTGGCATTAATATTTTTTTAAGATTTTAGAGTTTTGATTAAGCTGATTTAGCACCTTGTAAGTGAGATAACCAGAATTTTTTTTATAATATAAATTTTTAACGGCATTACATTTTTTTTGGAATTTTACGCTTAGTGCTAAACCTATTTTTTTTTTAATATCTTTACTTTTATAACTAGAATTTAATATATTTTTTGATTGTGGTCGATTATTTTGTCTTGTACCGATATTGACTACTGGTAGTTTAAAACTTGCAGCTTCAATTATTCCACACGATGAATTTCCAATTAATAATCTTGACTCTGACAATAATTTAATAAATTTATCTCTATCAAGATTTTTTATTATTTTTATATTTTTTAATTTATTTTTTTTTAATAAATCTAAAACTAACTGAAAACCGTAATCATTATTAGGATAAATCCAATAAATAGGGTTTTTAAACTCTTTTAAAGAACTGATTAGATTTTTCATTTGATCTATAATTTTATCAGCTTCATTTAGCACTGGATGAAACATGACTATAAAATAATCTTTTTTTATTATCTTTTTTTTTGCAATATTATAAATATCATCGAGTTGTGGGGCACCCAATTCATAAATTCTTGAATTTTTTTCACCCCATTTTTTTAATCTTTTACTTGAATCTTTACAGGATGAAAAATGTATATTTGAAAATTTTGCTATAGCTGATCTTGCCAGATCATCTATATGTCCAGATTTATCTCCTGCTTGAATATGTGCAACTGGTATATTCATGTAAGCTGCCGCAAGCGTCATACCCAAAGTCTCAATTCTGTCACCAGTAACAACAATTAAATTTGGATTTAATTTTATTAATTTTTTACTAAATTTTTTTATAGATTCTCCAAGACTAATTGACCAAGAATTTTTCTGTGATTTTGGGCTTTGAAATTTAATTTTTTCGTCTATTCTGATATTATCATTTTTAAATTGCTTCAAATTAATTCCAAATCTTTTATCTAGATAATTACCAGTGACTAATGTTTTAATTTTTTTTTTGTTTTTAAAATGAATTAAAACATTGCGTGAATAAGAATATGTTGCTCTTGAGTCCATTAAAAATAGAATTTTCATTATTTAACTGAATTCCATTTTATTTTTACATTTGGTTTAATTGAATTATTTGAAAATTTACCTAACACCCTTTTAAAATCTTTCGCCTCTATTTCATATTTTGATGGAGCTGGCCTTTTTACTGAAATATTTTGATATGTGAATTTTTCTCCCTTTTTAATTTTTTTAATTGAAACCACCGACTCCCTTGCCCAACTAATAATTTCTTTTTCTTGAAAATGAATTTTTTTTTCTTTATTTCTGGCTTGAAATACCGCATTGCAACCTTCCACGAGGTTTTCAAGCTCATGAGGTTCAATTGAGGACGCGTGGTCTGGACCTTTCATTCTTTTGTCGAGAGTAAAATGTTTTTCTATGATTCGAGCACCTAGTGCCACAGCCCCAATTGATGTGTAAATACTATTAGTATGATCAGACAACCCAGTAATCAAATTAAATTTATTTAGATATTCTGAGACAACACCTATATTTGATATTTCATAAGGACATGGATAAACAGAAGTACATTGCATAATGGCAATATTAGAATTAATTTTTTGAACAATTTTTATAGTTTCAGCTACTTCTTTAAAAGTTGACATTCCAGTTGAAATAATTGTAGGAAATTTTTTCTTTGCTATGTAAATTTGAAGCGGATGATTAGTTAATTCACCAGAGCCCGTTTTAAAAAATTTTAATTTAACTTTTTTTTCAAGAATATCTGCTGATTTAAAAGAAAAAGGAGTGCACAAGTAATCAATATTTTTTTTAATACAATATTTTTTTAATTTAATATGTTCTTCTAAAGAGAGATTGGTTTTTTTTAAAGTATCATAAAGATTGAGACTAAAATTTCTTGATTTAGGAGCTTTTCTTAACATTTCATCATCTAAAACATGAAATTGAAATTTTATTGCTGAGGCCCTTGCTTTTGACGCAAGATCAACCATCTTTTTTGCCAATTTGTAATCTCCTTGGTGATTAATACATGCTTCTGCAATAATATATGGTTTTGAATTTTGAGTAATAATTTTTTTATGAATAGAAAATTTTTTCATTTTAATTAGTTAATATAATTTTTTGCATATATTAAGATCGATTTTGTCATTAATATCAATTGCCTCATATTTATCAGTTAAAAAATAATTCCATTTTCTACTATAGATTTTCTTACTCTTCAAAAAAATTTTGGTTTTAATGAAATAAAAAAGACTATTTTCATAAAGATAAGGTTGTCTGTCTTGTCTTCTTCTGGCACCAATTTTTGTTAAGGGTAAAAAGGTTTTTTTATATTTTGATATTTGACTATCAATTTTTGAAACAGACAAACACGTGTTAAAATTTTTCTTAATACAAAAATTCACAAATTTTCTTAGAGTATCTAACTTTCTTAAAGGAGAGGTTACTTGTAATATCACAATAAATTCTGGTTTAGGATTTATTTTTTCTAAACTATAAGTTAAAGCCTCTTCTGTTTTGGCTATATTATTAGAAATATTTTTTGGTCTCAGGTGTGTTTCAATTTTATATTTATTTCCAATATTTAAAATGGGCCTCGAGTCTGATGATAAGACTATTTTATTGAATAATCTTGATTTTTTAGCCAGTGCAACAGTAATTTCTGTAAGAGATTTATTTTTTATTTTTTTTAAATTTTTATTTTTTAATCCTGTTGATTTTTTTTTTGCTGGTATGAAACACATTACATATTTTTTCATAGATATTAACTACTAAATTATAGGAATTTAGTATAGAAAAAAGAAGTGGTTAAAAAAAAAAAAATTAAAGTTTCTCTTATAGGATCAGGTAGGATTGGATTAACTTCAGAATTTGATAAAAAAAGATTGAAACCTGCCTCTCATTTTGGAATGTGGTTAAAAAATAAAGATTGTGAACTAGTTTCAATTTGTGACAAAAATAAATCAGCTTTTAAAAAAGCTAAAATTTTAAAAAAACAAATTAAATTTTATGAAAATTATAAAAAAATGATCAAAGCTGAAAATCCAAAAATTGTATCTATCTGCACTTGGAAAGATACACATTATACTATTACTAAAGAATGTTTAAAATTAGGTATTAAAGTAATAGTTTTAGAAAAACCACTGGCAAATAACATAAATCAAGCAAAAAAACTTATTAAATTAGTTAAAAAATTGAATGCAAAAATATTAGTCAATCACAGAAGAAGGTACGATGAACAAGTCATTAAATTAAAGAAAAAAATTGATAATGATATTATTGGAGACATTCTTCAAGTTTCTTCTTTTTATGTATATGGAATACTTACTACTGGCACACATCTTATAGACACTTTAAGAATGCTACTTAAAAACAAACTTGGTGAAGTTGATAAAGTTATAGGTGTTGTGAATAAACTAAATAATTTTAAACCGAAAGATGATATAAATATAGATGGTTTCTTATTTTTTAAAAAAAATGTCATTGCAAGTATACAGTCTTTAGATATGAAATCTTATGATAATTTTGACATCATAATATATGGAAAAAAAGGAAAGATCGAGATTACCGATATTGGTAGAAAAATTTTGAAATATAAAATTATTAAGTCCCCAGAGCACGTAGGCTTCACAGAACTTGATCGCAAGCCTGTTCTATTATGTAACCCAAAACCAAGAAATCAATTTGGTTATTTAGCAAAAAATGCAGTGATGTGTTTAAAAAACAAAAAGACACTACCACTATGTGATGAGAATGAGTCTTTTAAGGATATGGATATAATTAACAAATTAATAATAAGTTCAAAAAAAAATGGAAAAAAAATTAAAATTTAAATTTTATGTGTGGTATTGCTGCAATTTTTTCTAATGATAAAAATTTAGAAAATCAAGTTTCAAAAGTAATAAAAAAAATATCTCATAGGGGTCCTGATGATAGTGGTTTTTATAAAAATAATAATCTTTCGTTAGGTTCTTGCAGATTATCAATTTTTGATTTTTCAGCTAATGCGAAAATGCCCATGACAGATTCATCAAGCAGATATGTTGTGGTTTATAATGGTGAAATTTACAATTTTCCCGAAATAAAAAAAAGATTTAATATTCGAACTAAAACAAATACAGATACAGAAATTTTACTTGAAATGTATGTAAAGAAAGGTGCAGAATGTGTTCAATACTTTAATGGCATTTTTTCTTTTGTTATTTATGATAATATTAATGAAACCATTTTTTGTTGCAGGGATAGACTTGGGATTAAACCATTATATTATTTTTGGGATAATAAAGCTTTAATTGTATGTTCAGAAATAAAAGGCATACATGAGATTATATCGAAATCAATCAATTATGATAAATTAAAAACTTATCTTAAAACATCGTTTTATGATTTCAGTGAACAAACATTTTATAAAGATATAAAACAACTTCAGCCAGCTCATTATTTTAAATTTGATTTAAAAAAAAAAACTCAATTAATTAAAAAATATTGGGAATTAAATGATGAAGCAATATTAGAAATTTCTCCAGACAAAGCGATAGATAAACTTGATGATTTAATTAAAACTGCATTTAATCTACAAGTAAGAACAGATACTAAATTAGGTGTAAATTTAAGTTCAGGTTTAGACTCTCAATTGATGCTTTCAGTTTTAAATAATATAAATGGAGGTCAAAAAAATATCCAGGCTAATAGTTATTTTTTTGATGATAAAAAATTTAGTGAAAAAGATGATTTACAAAATTTTTCTAAAAGTATGAATTGGGATGTCCAATTTCATAAAATTACTTCCGACGATGTTGTAAATAATTTCGATGAAGTATTTAATTCTCAAGATGGACCATTTCCGGGAGTGCCTACAATTGCAAAAACTCTATTGATAAAAAAGGCTTATGACAAAGATTGTAAAGTAATTTTAGAAGCCCAAGGTGGTGATGATATTGCAGCTGGATATAGATATGTTTTTGCTAATCATTTAAATGATTTGATTAAAAATAAAGAATTCAGATTATTAATAAACGAATTTCTAAAATTTAAAAAGATTGAAAACTTTAATTTTATTGAGATGACAAATTTTATAAAAAATTCACTTAAAGGTTTTTCAAGTGGAGGAATTTCTGCAGATGGATCCAAAAATATATTCGAAAATATTTTTCAACACAATTTGTTCAGTAATTACAAAAATTTATATACTGAAATTTTTAGTTCATTAGACAATATTGATAGTTCTTTAAGAAAAATTTTATACAGAGATATTTTCTATTGTAAATTACCAAGAATTTTAAAAAGCTGTGATAGAGCATCCATGTCTAACGGAAAAGAATTAAGAGTCCCATTATTAGATCATAATATTTTAAATTTTTTTTATAATAGTCAAAATAATTTGAAAATAAGAAATGGAAATTTAAGATATATCTACAGAAAATACCTCAATATTAAATTTAATAACTTAAATTCTTTTAAAATTAAAAAATATGTAAGTGATCCACAAACAAGTTGGCTTAAAAATGATTTATATGATTGGGCATATCAGAAATTAGCTGACTCAAAAGAAATATATAGTGAAATTTATAAAAAGAATGAGCTTTTAACATATTTAAAAAAATTTAGAGAAGACACAAAATTACAAAACTCAAATTTAATTTGGCAAGCTTTATGTGTGAGTAATTTATTGAAAAATTAAAAACTTATAATATTTCTTTTATCCAAAATTATTTTGTGATACCTGCCTCTTAAATCAAAAATTGTTTTATTAAGTTTAACTAATTTTTTAAAATTAAAAACATCATGATCAGTACACAATATAAAAGCATCATATTTTTTAAATAAAGTGAAACTGTAATTTATTGATTTAATAATTTTGTTTTTTTTCTTAATTTTAAAATCGTGCCTTTTTATGTAAGGATCACAGTAATCAATCTTAAAATTATTATTTCTAAAATATTCAAAAATTTTAATACCCGATGACTCCCTTGTATCCTCAATATTTTTTTTATAAGCAATACCAAGTAATAAAATATTTTTGATATTTTTTTTTTTTAAATTAAACAATATTTTATTTATTGTCCATTTTGTAGTTTGAACATTTGTTTTTGATGCTAACTCTATAAATTTTGTTTCGAAATTCTTTTTTTTCGCAATCCAGGATAAATATAAAGGATCAATAGGTATACAGTGTCCACCAACACCTGGCCCAGGTCTAAATTCTTGAAAACCAAAAGGTTTAGTTTTTGCTGCGTCTATCACATCATGTAAATTAATTTTTAGTTTATAAGATAACATTTTTAACTCATTTATTAACGCTATGTTTACAGACCTATAAATATTTTCAAGCAATTTTGACATTTCAGCTACTTTTATACTTTCAACATAAACTACTTTATTCACAATACTTGAATATAGCTGCCCACATAAAATTTTTGAATTTTTTCCAATCCCTGAAACAATTTTTGGAATTTGTTTAAAAGCAAATTTTTTATCACCTGGATTTTCTCTTTCCGGTGAATATGAAAGAAAAATGTTTTCATCAATTTTGAATTTTAAGCTTAAATGTCTAAGAAATATTTCTTCTGTTGTTCCAGGATATGTTGTACTTTCTAAAACAATTAATTGATTTTTCTTTATTAAATTTTTAATTTTTAGCCATGTATTTGTTATTTGTGATAGATCTGGTTTGTTATATTTTAAAGGAGTTGGTAAGCATATAATTATAACGTCACAATTAGGTATTTTTTTAAAATCTTTATTTATTATAATTTTTTTTTTATTTTTATAAATTCTTCATTTTTAATATAGGAAAAAGGCGAATTACCTGATTTAATTTTTTTAAGCTTTTGAAAATCTTGATCAAAACAATATACAGAAAAATTTTTTTTTGCAAATTCTAATACTAGCTTTATACCAACATACCCAACACCAATTACTCCTATATTGATTTTTCTTTTTTTAATGTTGTTTATAAAATTTTTTACTCTCACTTAGATATATTAGTTAATGATTTTTTCTTTTAAAGCTTCTAACGACTTATTACCATTGAAAATAATGTTTTCATAAAAAATTTTTATCATTTCTTTACTGATATTTTCTCTAAGCTTTATATTATCTTTTAAATGATTTATGAGCTTAAATGCTTGATCAGAAGCACCTACTATCAATTTTTGATCAAAAATATTTTTTAATCTTTCAATATTTTTTTCCCAAACTATTTCATCATTATTTAGCACTATTGGTATTACTCCTATTGATGCTGACTCAGCTATAGTTGACGATCTTGTGCACACTATCATATCTACAGCCTTTAGAGTTTCATTTATCATTATTTTTCTTGAGTCATGAAATTTGATATTTTTCAAATCTTTAATGTCAAATTCATTAATAATATCACTTTTTGACTCACCAAGAGGATGAGTTCTAATGATTATATTAAAATTATTTTTTATAAGTAATTTTATAAGTTTATTAAGTTCAATTTTAACCGTATCATTAATAAAAATATTTTTTTGCGAAAGAACGATACCAATAGAATTATTTCTTTGATTTTGTAATTTATTCTCTATTAAAGAAAATCCAGTTTCAATAAATTTAGTTTCCTTATTGTATTTGCTAAAATAATCAGAATAATATTTTCCATAAGTGTAATATCTGTCAAAATTCATGAACCTAAATCCACTTTTAAGAACATTAGATACTAATACGCCCCATTGAAAACATTCTGTTTTGATTTTTTTTTTATTGCAAATTAATGAAATAAGTGAGCTTTCACAGTTGTCACCCTCTATAAACAGTATTTTTTTGATATCTAAATTTAAAAGAGCAGAGTAAAAAAAAGCATATTTGAGAAGAATTATATTAATAAATTTATAATTTTTATTTAAACTATTTAAATCAAAAGAGTATTTTTTTTTTAAAGAAAAACTAAAAGAAAATAATATACTTTTTATGTCATAAATTTCAAAATCCAGTCCATTTAAAATCCTTGAAAAAATGTTTTTTTGATATGGTTGAGTTGCAAAACATAAGAAGTTTATTTTTTTATCTTTTATTGAGGTAAATTGGAGGATTGATATTGCTAATTTTACGAAAATAAATAATAGATTTTCCTTAAAAAGATCAATTATTTTTTTTTTATAAGAAATATCTAAATCATTGTATTTTTTTTCATTAATAAAAATTTTTGATATTTCATAAATATAGTTTTCTTCAAAAACATATTTTTTTTTTAAATTATTAAAATAAGTATCTTTATGTAAATTAAGAAAACTTTTTGAATTAAAAAGTTTACCCGTAAGATATATATAAATTTGTTTCCAATAAGTTTTTTTTATATTTTCTAAATCTTTTGGAAAAAAATCATTTATATATTTTTCCACAATTTCAGAAATATCATTATTTAAGTCAGCTTCGTAAAACTTCATTTTAAATCAAAAATACATGTTTTAAATTCAATACCTTTTCTTTTAGAGCATGATTTAACACACTTTTTTTTTTATATTTTGTTGTTAACATGTATAAAGTTATATAATAAATTTGTGATTAACAAAAATTTGTTATTTCCTATATTATACTTATGATTAATAAGCTATTAAATTTAATAAAATTAAGTTTCTATCGATTAAGATTTAATTTTTCACTAATTTTATGTTCTTTGATTTATGGATTTAGTTTTAAAAGAAGAAGTTTGAATAAACTAAAAAAAAATGGATATTTAATATTTGAAAATTTTTTGAATCATGATGAATGTGATTTATTAAAAAAAAAAATAGATGACTTAATTTTCACTCATTCAGACAAAGTCTGGAAAAGTGAAGATTCTAGCGCTGATAAGAGATTAATTGGAATAAATAAAATTAATGATCAAATAATTAGAAAATTTTCTGAAGATATCAATTTAAGGTTAACAGGTGAATATTTTTTAGGATGTAAATTAACTAATGCTTTCACCATGGCAAATAAATTGGAGTACAAAAAAGGTAATCTAGGATCTGGTGGTGGTTGGCATAGAGATGGTATTAATCCTGGATATAAAGCTTTGATATATCTTAGCGATATTGATCATGTTGACGACGGTGCGTTAGAAATTATTTTAGATACAAATAAATTTATAAATATAATTACAGACTATGCTCACTTAAAAAGAAAAAATATTTTGGATACAAGATTTAAAGAAAATGATATTGAAAAACTTATAAAATTTAGAGGATATGAAAAAAAAAGCTTTATTGGTAAAGCAGGTACAGTTATATTATTTGATACATCCTATATTCACAGAGGCTCACCAATTAAAACTGAAAAAAAAAGATATGCGCTAACCAACTATTATTTTCCAAAAAATAAAGTTAGTAGTGAATTAGAGAAAAACAAAAATTTTATGTTATGAAATTAAAGTAATTATGATGAAAATTGCACTTGTTTTGTTTGGATCTGTTGGATTTCAAGAAAAACCAAATAATTATTCTGATAAAGTCTTAGACCCTGAG